>ERZ1034897.26-NODE-26-length-99242-cov-24.119744_pt1 | contig 99242 bp, 90 predicted proteins | sample MGYA00520629_ERZ1034897 | MGnify/ENA primary metagenome ERZ1034897 (study PRJEB33766, sample SAMN09781789) | gut metagenome | biome: gut microbiome | host: Homo sapiens | place: Madagascar | study: EMG produced TPA metagenomics assembly of the PRJNA485056 data set...
AAGTTCTAAGGGAGAAGCCTAAGGAAGCTCGGTTACTTGTAGCCGAGTAGTTCACTAGATATCAAAGGATCCCACTATCAATACAAACACAAAAACAAAAAAGGCAAAATTACAATTCCAATACATAGAGGTGATCTTGCCTTGAAAACAGCAAATTCCATTTTAAGACAAGCAGGGCTAAAATAAAGTGAGACAGTTATGAAAAACAAAAAACAAAATGAACTTAGATTTATATATCCAGCATGTGTATATCCAAATGACGAAGGTGGATATACTGCGATTTTTCCTGATTTAAAAGGATGTGTTACTGAAGGAGATACACTTTCTGAGCTTCTATTTATGTTAAATGATGCAGGATGTGGATGGATACTAGGTGAACTGGAAGATGGAAAACCTCTTCCAGAACCATCTGATTACAAATCTGTTGAAGCAGATGAATATGAAAATGGTGTCGTAACACTAGTTCCATTAGATGTAGGTACATATGCTGAAAAATACAGTCAAAAAGCAGTCAGAAAGAATTGTACAATTCCTTCCTGGCTCGATACATTTGCTTCCAAAAATCAATTATCTCTTTCTGAAATATTACAAAATGCTTTAATTGGTATCTATAAGCAGACAAATCATTTAGACTGATTCCACACAAAAACCAATCTTCTCAGATTGGTTTGTTTTCTTCTTGTAGTTTATTTTCCTCGATATTCATACATGACAATACCGCCAGCTACCGCAACATTTAATGATTCAAATCCATGCATTTCAATACGCAATCTTTCATTTGCTGCTTCTTGCAGCTGCTTAGAAACGCCCTGTCCTTCATTACCAAATATAAAGCCCATACGTGATACTGGTTTGATTTCAGAAATTGTTTTTGACTGTTCTAAAGAAGTCGCAACGATCGTAAAGTGATCATGCTGAAGTTCTTTCACAACATCATTCAAATTACAGCGAATCACTGGAATATGAAATAATGCTCCTTGCGTGGAACGTATTGTCTTGTCATTATAAAGATCCACAGTTTCTTCACTCACATAGACACAGTCAAAACTGAACGATACTGCTGTACGAATCAATGTACCCAGGTTTCCAGGATCCTGCACGCCATCTAACAAGATGACTCTTTTCATATCTTTTACTTGCTGATCAAGTTTATGACAAACCGCAATCAAGTGAACCTGTGATACATTTTCAGACAGCTTCTTCATAATACTGTCCGTTACCAATACTGTATGTTCAAAATCAAATGGAGAAGCTGCATCTGTAATAATCGTTTCAACGATTCCTTCTTTCAACGCTTCCTGAATCAGATGTTCCCCTTCAATTAAAAATAATCCTGTCAGATCTCTTTCTTTTTTCTTATGCAAAGCTGTCCATTTTTTTACTTTGCTGTTTTGTAATGATGTAATTGTTTCCATGCGACTATTGTACAACACCCTAAAAAAAGATACTAGCAAAGCTAGTACCCTAAATATCTTTCTTACCGTTCTTAACGAAATCTAACAGTGCAGCAGCACCTTCGTCAATACCGTGGTTACCCTTATTAGGAAGACCAAGACATGTATATACCTCACCAACAGGAATATCCTGATCAAATAAAGCATCAAACATCTTATCAATCAATACCTGGCATTCTTCCTGTCTTTGCATTGGTCCAAATGGATTTGCAAAGAATGTTGTAGAAAGACCAGATTCCTGTGTTGTTCCTAATGCAAATCTCTTACCTTCCACAAATACTGGTTCAGCTTCCTCTCTTGTCTTGAAGAAATGCATACCACGCTTATCTGTGTAGTTATTTGCATACAGGAAGATATCTACTGGATGTTCTGTTGTAACTACAGAATGAGGTGCAGCTGGGATAACAACACGTGCATTGCTCTTTTCAGGGTTGAAGAAGATAGAACGATCCATATCCTTATATGCTGTACCCTTATCCAGGTCATCCAGTCTTACGAATGCACCAATTTCAGTACCCTGACCACGGATCTTGCCATTAGCATCAAGATGCAAAGTACCCATATCATCAAATACAGTTTCCTGATGATCGATCATATCAGATGCCAAAGTAGACAATGCTTCCAGTGTTTCTGACTTACCAGCACCAGAGTCACCCATAAACATTAAGCCCTTCTTTGTACCATCCTTCAAATAGATATTGACCATAGCACCATGGATTGGCAGCCATCCCTTCTTCATCATTGCTAAGTTATGCAATGTAAGAACAGATTTCTTTGTATAGCCGAAGTAGTCAATTTCAGGAGCAGCAGAGTTCTTGCCAATCCAGATATCATTGACTTCATCATGATAGAATGTTGTATCTTTCTTTCCATCAGGATTACCAAATAACATAATTGCATCAGGTTTTCTATTCTTTGTATCTTCCTTGCTTGCAAGTTCAAACAGGTTAGCCATAGATACACAGGAAGAAATGTAATTTCTATGGAAATAACAATAAATCAGCATTGTTCCAACCATTGCTGGATAACAGATCCATTCTTCATCACCAGGAATAAATTCATCCATTGGATTTACAGTAGCATCTGTAAACTTGTTTGTTCTCTTGTTGAACTTTGGATGCAAGATCAATGGTGTTCTTAAACTAATCTTTGCAACATATGGAATATGAGATAGCTTTTCATATCCTGCAGGTAATTCTGGTTCATAGTAGCTCAATAACATTGCCGCATTTGTACCAGCCTGTAACTGACGGTAAACTCTATTTTCACCCTGGATTCTTTCCTGTAAGCTTCTATAAAGTTCTCTGATACGTTCATTAACCTTTGCATCTGCTGCTAAGAATGACTGATCAGAAAAGCCAGATTCATTTGTTGTATAAAGAACGGAATATCTCTGTAAACTTCTCCAGTAGGAATATCCCTGTTCAATAATGTCTTCAAAAATTGTTGGGAAATTTATGTATTCATCATGAATTTCAGATGGAGCTTCAACAAGTAAAGCTGTTAAAACGAATTTGATTTCTTTTTTGATACGTTCATGATTCTTCAAACCATCTTTTTCAAGATATTTGTAAAGATCATAATGATTTTTTTCCAGATAAACTAAAAATCCATCTAGAAATGCATCAAACACATCCGTACGAATAATACCATGTTTACTTGTAACGTACTGCTTTGAATAGTTTAGGATGACAGTGTCATCATGAAAATAAAATGATTCTTTCATAATCCCTCCATTTTGCGTCCGTCATAATCTTATCAGTTATGGAAAACTAATCAAGTGAAAAAATGCATTTAAAAACGCTTTCATAGAAAAAGTTTAAAAAAACAGGATTGAAAACCTTTCATTCCTGTTTGTTTTTGAATCAAATACAATTGTTTCTCATGCGTAATACTTCAAAAGCAAGCACTGCAGTTGCACTAGAAGCATTTAATGCCATATGGAAATCATTAGCATATGGAATATAAATATTCTGATCCATCTGTTCCAGTACACCTTTTGATAGACCTCGCATTTCTCCACCAATCGCAATGAGTGAAGGACCTGTATAATCTGCATCAAAACAGGAAATTGCATCTTTTCTCATTGCCGCAAAGCATTTCACACCATGTTTCTTCACATCTTTGATTAATGAAGGAATATCATCACTCACAACAATATTCAGATATTCACTCGCACCTGCAGAAGATTTCATGATCGTACTTTCAACATTTGACCAGTCACGATTTCTTATGATCAAACCAGAACATCCTGCACTATACAATGTACGAATGACATAGCCAAGGTTAAATGGGTCTTCTACCCCTTCCAGTACACAAAGAAAAGGATTTTCATTCAAGCATGCAGAAATATCCTGATATTGACGATTTCCACACTCTGCAATCAAACCACCATGTGTTTTTCCACTTGCTAATGCATCAATTTCTTCACGTGTTCTATGAACAACGGGAATATTCTTTTCTTCACAGCGATGCAGGATCCAGGAAGTATCTTTACCATGTTTCTTTTCATCCACAATAACTCTTTCAACACTTCTCTTATTTCCAAGTACTGCTGCCTTTACACTCACATTTCCTTCAATGATCATCTTGATCTCCTGAGAATATCTTTTTCATGAACTTCAAATGGAATATCAATCTGTACACGTGTCATCGGCTGATTGGCTGTTTCAATCACTTCATTTTTTGCATTTCGAATGGAATCTACATGAAACTGACGAACAGTATTGTATGGAGATAAGATTTCTAATGTTTCACCTGTATTGAATTTATTTCTTGTTTCAATCGTTACATGTGTTCCATCAATTCCAACAACAGTACCTAAGAAGTCATGATTCACATCTGCATTGCTTGTTTCATGATAAATCAAAGAATCAGCATTGGCATTGCCAGCATAGAATCCTGAACATACTTCTCTATTTTCACCATAGAGAATCTGTTTTTTATGATAGTCGAGTCTTTCCTGCGATAATGGACCTTGATTCTCATAGATTTCATCAATCAAATGACGATATCCAGATACAATTGTCGCAACATAGTATTCCGTTTTCATTCTTCCCTCAATCTTTAAAGAAGAAACACCTGCATTCATCAGGTCATACATATAATCCGCTGTAAAAAGATCCTTAGAACCCATTGTAAATAATGCATCATTACTGATTTCATTTTTTCCATCATACAGATGATATGCCCATCTGCAAGACTGCGCGCATCCTCCACGGTTAGCATCACGCAATGTCATACGATTACTCAATGTACATCTGCCAGAATAATTTACACACATACCGCCATGAATAAATGCTTCTGTTTCTACAGGACACTTTTCCGTAATATCATAGATGTCTTCCATATTGCATTCTCTCGCAAGAACTGCGCGATCAATTCCAAATACATCATGCATAAAGATTGCCGTTTCAACGTTTGTAATAGACATCTGTGTAGAGCAGTGAACTTCAAGCTTAGGCGCAACCTTTCTAGCAAGCTTCATAATGGAAGGAGAAGCAACAATAATCGCTGTCACACCGAACTCTTCCAGTTTCTTCAAATATTCTTCTAATCCTTCAAAATCTTCATTGTGAGGAATAATATTACATGTAACATGGATTCTAGCACCATGCTCTTTTGCGAATACACATGCTTCCTGAATATCTTCTAATGTAAAGTTTGATGCACGAGAACGCAGTGAAAAAAACTGTCCACCCAAATATACAGCATCAGCCCCATATAAAATTGCGGTTTTTGCACGCTTCAAATCACCAGCAGGAGCTAATAATTCTGGCTTATGAAATCGATTACTTAACTGTCTTCTGTCCATAATATCCATCCGATAATTCTTTGTCCTGATACTTGTCTCTATATGCCTGTATTTCACGAGATGCATCTTTCTCGTCCAGTAACATGCGATAGATCCTGATTGCATCAATCACTGCTTCTTCACTCATAAATGGTGTATCAATTTCAAAATATGTCACCTGTGCATCCATAAATGCATGCATTTCATCAAACGATTCTTGAATGTAATCCGTATAGATCATCATTGCAACTGCATTTTCATATGCTGGCATATATGCTTCTCTTTGCTTTTCCTTAAGAGAAAGTGTTTTGGAATGCACATCAAAATCTTTCTGATTCACTTGTTTATATGCACTTAAAAGCTTTCTCTTAGATACAGACATCAATGTAGAACCATGAATGATCACGGTTGTATCTGGCGTATATTTTGCGATATCCATCACTTCATCTTTTGTCAGCAAACAAGGAATAACAACAGATCGAAGCCCCTGTTCCTTCCAGAACAAAGCATCTTCATTACATGTCATCAATGTTTCTGGACGATATGTCAAATAAGATTCAAGATGTTTTTCTTTTGCATACTTCAATAAGCCAGGATCCGCAAACATCAAGCCATCAACACCTAAATGAAGAATTTCTTCCATTTCCTTCTGTGCGGCATAAATATCTTTTTCACTATACAAGCGATTCATTAATACTGTAACAGTCATATGATGCATATGACATTCTTCAACGATCTCCTTGATTTCTTCGCCTGTAAATTCATGCAGCGCAGAAAATGTATTGTCTGCACTTGCTAATACAACTTCATTGACCCCAAGATCAATGTAATCTTTTAAAAGATTTCTGTTCTCTAATGTAACTGTTAATATTTTCATCTTGAATATTCTATCATGAAATGTTACTCTTTTTGCGATAGATGGCGTTAAGTGCTATAAGAGTGGGGCTCTTATGGACGAAAAGCATATGCTTGCGGTCATGTATCGTTACCCATTGCGAGAAAGAAACATCTTCACATTTTCTCAAAATGGAGTGAGAAAGGAAGGTGTTTTTATGTTTTCAAAAGAGTATTGGCTCTCTTCAGCAAAAAAATTAAAAAGCGTGAAGTACCTGGCAATCATTGCATGTATGATTGCACTAAAGATTGCAGTTGGTTCTATTCGTATTCCAGTCAGTGAAAATCTAAGAATTACAGTGACATACATTGTCGTTGCATTAGAAAGTACAATTGTTGGACCTGCTGCCGGAATGGTATCTGCATTTGTGACGGACAATCTCAGCTTTATCCTGTATCCAGATGGAGCATATTTTCCAGGCTATACATTAACTGCAATGCTAGGTTCTCTGATCTATTCTTTGTGCCTATATCAAAAGAAGATCACAATTACTAGAATTGCAATCGCAAAGACAATCAATAACTATCTTGTTAATGTAGCGATTGGTTCCTTATGGTCAAGCATGCTTTATGGAAATGCATATATTGTTTACGCAACAAAGAGTTTAATAAAAAATACAATTCTACTGCCAATTGAAATTGTATTGCTTATTGTAGTATTAAACCTTTTACTCCCAGTTCTACGAAAAAAGAAGCTCGTCAATTCCCAAGAGCTTCCTATCAAACTATATTAATACCTATATGACTTTATACGGATCATAACAGGTATTATGCTCCGCCCCACATAAAGTCTTCTGCAGCTCTTAAAAAGAGCTGTTTTTTTTACAAAAAGGATCTTTTTCAAGACCCTAAAGTTTAATTGCCTGAATTGCAACACATCCAGGTCCACCCTGTGTAATAAATGATGGAGACAATGGATAGATATGAATTGTTGCATCCGGGAATTCTTCAGCAATTTTTTCCTTCATTTTTAATGCTAACAGTTCATTGGCTGCATGAGAGATATAGAATGTATAAGAATTATCAATTCCTTCTCTCTTCATTTCTTCTGTGATATCATGACCAACTTTACGTGTTGTTCTACAAACCGCAAATTTATCTAACCCTCTGCCTTCTTCACCCTTTTTCATGACTGCCATCAGTTTTAATAAACCGCCTAATACACCAGCCATACCATTGAGTCTGCCTCCACGTACAAGGAATTCAAAATCAATTGGAATCAAGAATGAGATTTCATGACGCTTCATATTCTCAATCTGTTGCGTAATTTCAGCTACACTCTTACCCATCGCACTCATTTCCAATGCAAGATCAACAAGTGCACGATGTGGTCCACACAGTGTCATACTGTCAATCACAGTTACTCTTTCAGGATCATCACATGCATTTTTCGCAAGCAACGCTGTCTGGTATGTTCCTGATAAACCAGATGCCATTGTAATATCAATGACTTCACCCTTCTTTAAAAGTTCATTATAAATATCAATTTTTTCACCAAGAGATGGCTGGGAAGTTCTAGGAACCTTATTTTCTTCAATCATTTTTAATAACTGGTGATCTGTGATGTCTTCAAAGTCTTTATAAGACTGATCATCAACTGTAATATTTAAAGGCACAATGGATAATCCGATTTCTTGTCCTTCGGAAATGGAATATAATGTAGATGTATCTGAAACAATGCTTATCATAATCGCTCCTCTTATCATCATAAGAGTAATCTATCTAATATGATATGTCAATACATCTAGTATTAATTTCTAGATTGTAAAATAATTATTTTTATGTTACCTTATTTTCATGAATAGATTTCAATTTCCAAGATGGAATGAACTGCCATCGTTAGACTTATATATGGACCAGGTTATCACGTACTTGCAAAGCAATTTAGAAAGTACATATTTTTCTGATGAAAAATTCATTACAAAAGCAATGATCAACAATTATGTAAAAACATCCATTGTTGCTCCACCTGTAAAAAAACATTACACAAAACAACATATTGCCTATTTCATGGTTGTAACAATATTAAAACGCTGCTATTCCATGTCTCAGATTTCTCAATTGATTGAAATCCATACACATATGAAATATTCATCTGTAGAACAGGCATATGATTTATTTATTTCTTTATTTGAAGATTCACTCAATGATCTATTCTCCCTGAATGAAACAGAGCATGCATTCATTTCCACCAATCAAGAACAGAAACTCATGGAACATGTCATTCAATGTATTGTATATAAAATACATACAGAATATGTCTTATCAAAAAAATAAAGATTCGTATTACGGCTGGTATACGAATCTTTGTTTTTTTATTTAGTCTTTAAAGATTTTTGTTTTATCTAATACATTCGTTAAGATCACACCAAGAATCACCGCAATGACTTCACCAAGTGCAACCCATGCGCCATTGATCACTGTTCCAAGAAGGAAGTTTTCCGGCATAAACAAGCAGCCAAGTTCTGCTCCTACAAAGAAGAAGTTCCAGATCACTGGCATTAAGATTGCGAATAGTGGATATTTTCCAACTTTCTTATCTCTTAGCTTCCAAGTGCAGTATGCCGCAAAGAATGTTGCTGCAGTACCAACAACGGCATCGATATAGCCTGTAGGATTTACTCCACTCATTGCTCCAATCAAGTTACTCAAGAAGCATCCAAGAGTTACACCATAAATACTTGGCTGATAGATGAGTGGAAGCATTGTTAATGCTTCAGATACTCGAATCTGTAAGTTACCGTAAGAAATAGGTGCTAACGCAAGTGTCAGGACAGTATATACTGCCGCAATCATCGCAATTTTTGCGAATGTTTTTGTGTTCATTGATTTCATCTCCTTATTTTAGTTAACGAGAGGTAGCCGCTACTCTCGGTCAAAAAGACATGTACTATTGTACAAAGGAATGAAAGAAATGCAAGAAAAAAAGTGCATCCGCACTTTCAGTCAATCACTTCTTTTGCAATCATGGCAACCTGTTCAAACAAACCAGCAACCTCATTACTCTTTTCTTCACCCAACTCATCACAGATCGCATCGATGATCTTTAAGATATGTTTATGCTGTTTACGATAGATTTCCATCATTTCATCATTCAATACAAGAAAGATCTGTCTACGATCTTCTTCATTTCTAACACGATGAATCAGATTCTTCTTTTCCATATTCATAATCGTACGATTCATCTGTGATTTCTGCATGCCAAGCCATTCACATAACTGTGAAGCAATCACATGTTCACTTGCATGCTGATACAGATATCTACATACCATCGCTTCATTGAATGGCAAAGAAGATGTCATTTTATCGTTATTAATAGCGGTTGTCATATTCAACCAGGATGTTAATACTTTTTCATTGATTTCATTTTTCATAATCGTTCTCTATGAAAAGATTCTAATAGATTTTGTTCATATATTCAACTATTTTGTTTTCATAAAAAAAGACTGGTTTTCCCAATCTTTTCACTTCAGATTCTTAGGTATTATGTAATGATCAAACAGGTAATGACCAACACCACCACTTTCACAATCATATTCTGTGATGTCATCTGCACACTTCTTTGTACCATCTGAACCATTCTTCAAGCAAACGCCCCATCCAGCATCAAGTAACATTGTATTGTCATTTTCATTGTCACCAAATGCAATGACATCTGCTAAATCAATCTTTTCCCAGGAAACATATTTCTTCAATCCTGAACCTTTATCAATGCCTTTATGCATCACTTCTACAGTACCAGGGAATGTACTGATGATCTGATAATTGTCAGAAAACTTCTTCAAGAAATATTTCCTCAGTTCAGCTTCATTTTCAGCTTCGCCACGGAACAGGAACTTGAATGTTGGTCTTTCACAAACACGTTCAATATCTCCTGTACAATCAACAAAGTCAAAACCATGTCTTCTAGAAGATTCCAGTAACTCTCCAGAAATATTCATTGCATTATGATTCTCATTTCCTTCACAGTTCACCGCAACTTTGTATTTATCAACCAACGGTTTCATGTAGTAAAGAATATTCTTCATTTCCTCTGTTGTCAGGTAGTCTGTCTGCCAGTAATTATCATTTCTATGATCCAGAACCATTCCACCATTCATACCCACAACAAAGTCAAATTCAAAAGATAAGCCCCATTTCTTACCCATTTCTCTTAAAGCCTGATTGATTTCTCTTCCTGTTCCTAAACCGATTCTAACATCATTGCGGTGCAGGATTTCAAATGCTTCCTTTGTGATTTCCGGTAATTCTCCGCCCTTTGCGGTCAACGTCATATCAATATCCGCAATGACAACTTTCATTTCTTCTAACATAAATTCTACCTCTTAAAAAAAACTACTTATATTTTACTAAATATATTCCGAAATAAAATTTCATTTTATAAGAAATTTTATTGCTTCTTCTAATCCATCTGCATCAATATCACTTGTAATATAGTCAGCTCTCTGTTTTAAAGAATCTACAGCATTTCCCATTGCAACGTTTTTTCCACATGCTTCAAACATAGAAATATCATTTTCACCATCTCCAACACTGCAGCTGTCTTCCTTTGAAATACCATAATAATTGAGTACATCTGTAATGCCATGTTTCTTCCCACATTCCTTATGAAAACAATCTACCGCATATGCATTCCAGCGAACTTCTTTCACATTTTCAAAAGAAATCTGATCATAGATTTCCTGTTCGACCCAGGGAATAAACATATAGATATTATCTTCAAGAATTCTTTCAAGTGGTGCAATTGGATCTTGGTTAGAATGAATCTTTTCCAGACTTTTTTCAACAAGAGAAGAATGCATATTCATATACATATACTTTGCTTCTAGAAATTGTACAGGAAATGGTTTTTTCTTTAAGAAATCATACAATGCATGAATATCCTGCCTTTCAATTGGATAAGAACTAATCACACAAGACTCTGTATAGTTATATGCTCCATTCATTGTGATCCAGCCATCTACTTCTAAATGCTCTAAAGGCAGTTTTTCTAATTCTAAAGTATGTCTACCTGTACATCCAAATACTTTGATTCCCTGTTTTCTAACTGTATTGATTGCATGTAGCGCTGAATGAGGAATTGTATTTGTTGTGTGAGATAAAACAGTACCATCAATGTCTAAAAATAATATTTTCATACATCCATTATACGAAAAAAAGCACTTCAATTTGAAGTGCCTCAATTCTTTAGATATTTAATAAATCAGAATATACAGCTAATGCACCATCAGTTTCATGTGCAAGTACTTTCTTAGCAAGTACCTTACCAAGCTGTACACCTTCCTGATCAAAGCTGTTCACATTCCATGCAAATCCCTGGAACATTACCTTGTTTTCAAAGTGAGCAAGCAATGCACCTAAGCTAGCAGGTGTTAATTTATCACCAATGATGATAGATGATGGTCTTCCACCGTCAAACTTCTTGTTTGGATTTGCATCATCTTTACCACAGGCAAATGCTACGATCTGTGCAGCAACATTTGCACATAGCTTCTGCTGAGAAGTAGAACCTTCAATCACTACATCTGTACCAATCTGAGAATTTCTATATCCAATAAACTGTAGAGGGATAATTGTCTTACCCTGGTGGAGTAACTGATAGAAAGAGTGCTGACCATTTGTACCAGGTTCACCAAAGATTACTGGTCCTGTAGGATAGTTTACAGGTTCAGCAAAACGGTTCACAGACTTGCCATTAGATTCCATATCCAATTGCTGTAAGTGTGCAGGGAAACGAGATAATGCCTGAGAATATGGAAGTACAGCAGTATTTTCATATCCAAGAACATTTCTTTCATATACACCAATCAATGCATCAAGCATTGCTGCATTCTTCATAACATCCTTTTCACATGCAAGCTTATCTTCTGCAGCTGCACCATCCAGGAAATCAGCAAATACCTTTGGACCAAATGCAAGAGACAATACTGCACATCCAACAGCAGAAGAGGAAGAATAACGACCACCAATGTAGTTATCCATATAGAAAGCATCTAAATAGCCTTCATTCTTAGCAAGTGGAGAAGTTTCAGATGTAACTGCAACCATATGGTTTGCTGGATCAAGACCAGCATTCTTTAATGCATCCTTAACAAAAGCTTCATTTGTTAATGTTTCAAGTGTTGTACCAGACTTAGAAACAAGAACGAATAAGGAATGTGCAACATCAATGCTGTTGAGAACAGCTGCAGCATCATCTGGATCTACGTTAGAGATGAACTTAGCTTCCATCTTTAATGTGTTGTTCTTTCTAGCCCAGTTTTCAAGTGCAATGTAAATCGCACGAGGACCTAGATCAGATCCACCGATACCAATCTGTACAACTGTTGTGAACTTTTCACCAGCTGCATTTGTAATTGTTCCGTTATGAACCTTTTCAGCAAATTCAGCAATTCTTTTCTGCTGCTTTACATAGAATTCTCTCTTGTTAACGCCATCAGCAATGACATCTTCACCTAACTGACCTCTACATAGCTGATGTAATACAAGTCTCTTTTCACCTGTATTAACCATCTCACCATTGTAGAGAGCTTCAAACTTTTCACTCAGCTGTGCTTCTTCAGCAAGTTTCTTGATTGCTTCTAAAACTTTAGCATCAACTGCTTTTGCGGCATAATTATAAGTAAGTCCTTCAGCCATTGCACAAGAATAAGTCTTTACTCTTTCTGCACCTTCATTTCCACTCATGACTGTTTTCAAATCTACTTTTTCGCAAGCTTCTAATTCTTTAAAAGAATTTAGCTCATCAAGATTTTTCCATTCTACCATTTTGAAAAATTCCTCCTAAATACGTATACAATTTTATTGCAACCCCTAAAAAAAAGAAAGATGATTTCTCACCTTTCTTTATTTTCGAATAAAGAATGCACTCCTAGAACTGACAACATTTTCATGAATGCTGTTGCCATTATAGGAATAAATTACTTCTCCATTCAGATCAACATCAACTTTCTGATCCTGATCACCTGGATTCAATACAACTAGAATCTTCTCATCTTCACTTTCTCTTTCATAGATCAATGGATATCCATTTTGTACAAGCTTGAAAGATGCACAATTTCCTAAAGCAGAATGTTCTTTTCGAATTTCAATGAGATCCTGTACTTCATGAAGCAAAGAATTTTCATCAGTTTCTTCACTTGCAACGTTAATTGTTTTCATACCTTCTTCATCCTGCATGATATACAAATCTTCTTTTCTAGCACTAGAGAAGCCAGCATTTGTACTTGTATCCCACTGCATTGGACTTCTAGAGCCTGTACGGTAATATCCACCTTCAATGGAATGTGGTACATCTACATAACGCATGCCAATTTCATCTCCATAATAGATAAATGGAGCTCCTGGCATAGATAATAAGAATGCAAAAGCAATCTTGCTTTCTTCTTTGTCTAATGTTCTAGCCATACGATCCATATCATGGTTTCCACTAGGGATACAGATCAAACCACCATTCTTTACAGCCTTTTCATAATTCTGCTGGTAAATATCCCAGAATGCATCTAGATTTCCTTGTGCTAGATGAGAAAAGAATGGATGTTCTGTTCTAAATAAATCTGGATAATGTGATGGACCAAAATGTAAAAGGAAGTCCATGTCAAATCCTGCTTCTAATGCTTTATCTGGTTCACCCCATTCAGAAACCATTACTGCTTCTGGAAATTCCTTCTTCAAGAATCCAGACACATCTTTCCATAATGCAATGGTTCCAGCTTTATCTGGATCATTTTTTACAAGGCTGCCAGCCATATCCACTCTAAATCCATCGCATCCAAGTCCACACCAGAAACGCATGATGTTTTTGATTTCATCACGTGTTGCAAGTGGACCTGCATCATTCATATCCTGCTGCCAGTCTTGTCCTTCATCTTTCTCGTAAAATCCATAATTCAATGCAGGCTGTGCTGTAAAGAAATTCAATGCAGCTGCACCATCACGATCATATCCTCCACGATACCATCCTGTAATGCTTCCAACACCGACAGGTGCATTCCATACAGTATCAGACCAGATATAACGATCTGTATATGCATTCTTTTCCGCCTTGCATGATTGTTTGAACCAGTCACTTTCAATCGATGTATGTCCTGGAACAAGATCTAGAATCACATGCATATTTCTTTGATGTGCTTCTTTGAATAACTGCTTCAAATCTTCATTTGTACCATATCTAGGTGCAACTTTGTAATAATCTCTAACATCATACCCTGCATCTACAAATGGAGAATCAAAGCAAGGATTCATCCAGATTGCATTGCATCCAAGTTCTTCAATGTAATCTAATTTAGAAATAATCCCCTGGATATCTCCAATCCCATCTCCATTAGAATCACAAAAAGACTGTGGGTAAATTTCATAAAATACCGCATGATTTAACCATTGATTTGTCATATGATATGTATCTCAAAAAAGCTGAGAATCCTCCTTAAATTACTTAAAAGTTTATACCGTATACAAAAAAATAGAAAGATGGTTTTTCATCTTTCTATGTGGTTTTTGTCATGTATATATGAAAGAATTTTTCAATATGTGAGATCTTCTCCATTGGATGCAATCACTTTCTTCATCCATGCAAAGGAGTCTTTCTTCACTCTCTTCAATGTTCCATTTCCTTCATCATCCATATCCACATATACAAAACCATATCTCTTCTTCATTTCACCAGTACTCAACGAAACAAGATCCAATGGTCCCCACATCGTATAGCCAAAACATGGAACATGATCAATATTGATGGCATCTTTCATTGCCTGAAAATGTTTGGATAAATATTCGATACGATAAGAATCATGCACCGTTCCATCTTCAAACCGGTAAATTTTATATTGACATTATCATCAATTTCACCCAATCCATTTTCAATCACAAACAATGGCTTTTGATAACGGTCATACAAGTCATTCAAACAATAACGCAATCCAAGCGGATCAATTGGCCATCCCCAAGGTGTAGATGGTAAATACGGATTTCCTTCCCCACCCATAATTCCCATTGGGTACATTGTCGTAAAGTGATCTGCGGTAATCGTACTAGAACGATAGTATGAGAATGACACAAAGTCTAATGGATATTCTTTGATCAGTTCTAGATCTTCATCTTCCATATTCAAATGTACATTTTTCTCATCAAAGATCTTCTGTGCGTAGTTTGGATATTTTCCTCTTGCCATAACATCAATGAAGAAATAATTCATTCTACGATGCTCATAGCACGCAAATACATCTTCAGCTTTGCATGTTGCAGGATACATCTCACTCATCGCAAACATTGCCCCAAACATTGCATCCGGCATCATTTCATGACCAATCTGAATAGCTTTACTGCTTGCAACAAACATATGATGCTGACACTGATAGAATGTCTGTGGTGTTTCTTTATGAATACCAAGCTTTGCATATCCATGAATTGCATTCAATTCATTAAATGTCAGCCAGTATCTGCACTTGCCACGATATCTTTCAAATAATGTTGTCGCATATTTCACATACGCATCAATTAAAACACGACTGTTCCATCCATCATAGTTTCTCGCAAGATAATCTGGCATTTCATCATGACAGATCGTAATTAATGGCTCAATATTATATTTTCTACATTCATCTATTACCGCATCATAGAATTGCAAACCTTCTTCATTTGGTTTTTCTTCCACTCCTGTTGGATAGATTCTAGACCAGCAAATTGAAAAACGGAAAATATTGAAGCCCATTTCCGCCATCAAAGCAATATCTTCCTGGTAATGATGATAGAAATCCACTGCCTTATGTGATGGATAATAAACATCATCATAGAGCTTTGCTTCTGCACCATCTGGAAAAGATTCCAGTGAATTCACAGTTCCTCTCGAACCATCTTTTAATCGTAATGTAATCTGGCGTTTCTGTTTTACAGATCCACTCGTTACAAAATCCTGAGAGTTAATACCTCTTCCACCTTCATTGAATCCACCTTCAAACTGGAAATCAGCTGTTGCACCGCCCCATAAAAAATCTTTTGGAAAACTCGAGCCCATATTATCTCCTCTCCATGAGATCCTGGATCCAGTCCTCTAAGCAATATTTAATTGTGTGTCTAACGGATTCATATTCTTCTTTACTGATAATGTGATGTAGATACATTGAGTGATAGAATTTTTTAACACTGCTTGAAACAGAACGTATCATATGTGGAGAAGACCACCAGCATTTCTGAGGCACAAAATAATCAAAGCATTCATTTAAATAATCCACACCTTCTTCTACACTCAATGGTTCACGAAATGTTAAAAAATCATCAATATAAAACTTTACATAACGTACATGATTATTAATTGTTTTTTCTGATAGGTCTGAAATATCCTGCTTGAATAAAGCAATGAGTTTTTCATTTCTCCCCCATATCTCTTCACATTTCTTCATGTATTCATCGTATTCCATATAAACTCCCTTCAAAAGTATGCGCTTACCTATAGTTTACCGTATTTCAATCTAAAAAAAAGAGAAGACAATGTTTTTCTTCTCTAAATATCACGATTATTGACTGATGATATGCTTCATTGCCAGTACCGGATTATATAGCAGCATTCTAGGTCCGGAAAACTTCATCACATCACGAATCTTTTCTTTCATTTCAGGTGCATAGCAATGTGTCTTACATTTGGAACAGAACGTTTTTGTTTCCATATGTGGACAATGCTCAATACGTTTACATGCATATGCATACAGTTTCTCACACTCCTCACACAGCTCACCCTTTTTTGTATGATGCTTTTTACGACAGTACAGCGCAATCATAAACTGTACTGTCTGTTTTTCTTTTTCTCTTTTTTCTGTAATATCCATGATCAACTCATTCTTCCATTCTCATTAGAATACACACGATCTGCAATACACATTGTTGACTTTCTATGACTGACAAGCAATACCGCTTTCTCATCACACGATTCCTTCAATGCTTTTAATATAACTGCTTCATTCAAACTATCCAGATTACTTGTAGGCTCATCCAGCAGGATTAATGGTGCATCATGCAGAAATGCTCTTGCAATACCAATTCTCTGACGTTCTCCACCAGACAGTGTTTCTCCAAGTTCTCCAATATTCGTATCATACCCATCTTTAAGAGAAGTAATAAAGTCATGAATGGATGCCTTCTTGCATGCTGCAACAACCTCTTCATCCGTTGCAGATGGACGCGCAATCAATAGATTATTCTTAATACTGTCATGAAACAGCACCGTATCCTGCGTTACAAAGCTTTCATTGTTTCTAAGAGAACATGTATTGATTTTCTGGATATTTTCATCCGAAATTGTAATACTTCCATTTTTCACATCCCAGAATCTCATCAGCAGCTTTAACAGTGTAGATTTTCCACTTCCACTTTTTCCAACGATTCCAATAATACCTTTCTCTGGAATATCCATAGAGAAATCATTCAAGATTTCTTCTTGATCATACGCAAAGCAAACATTTTTACATTCTGCACCTGCATATTGAATATTTTTTCCATCACTCACTTCTTTGACAACTGGTACTTCATCTAGAATATCTAATACACGATTTCCAGCCGCAAGTGTATTTTGAAGACCAGTTCCAAGACTTGCCAAAGCAATGACCGGTCCAAAACTGCTCATCAACGCAATCACAGAAATCACTGCACCTCTAGCATCAATCAATCCCTTTTCAAAAAGAAATGCAGAAGCAAACAGCATCAAAATATCAAATACTAAAATCATTCCACTTGTAACAGCAGCACTTGTTCCAGCAGCACCCTTCAGCTTCTTTTCTTTTTCTAGAAGAGAAGAAGAGTAGGTTTGTATTTCCTGCAGTCTTTCTTTTCCAGATCCGTATTGAATACTTTCTTTCACACCTCGCAGGCTATCTAGAACAAATGCGTCAAGATTTCCAAATTCTTCACGGAATGCTTTACCATATTTCTGACTCATTTTAGATGCAGTCAAAGGTACAACAATACCAATCACAATATAGGAAACAAATGCAATCAATCCAAGAACGATATGAAAGCTTCCAATATAGACAATCATGATCAAAGACACAATCAAAGCAATAAAGACTGGGCTGATCGTATGTGCATAGAATACTTCTAGCAGTTCAATATCTGACGTTAATATTGCAATCAGATTTCCTTTATCGCGCCCTTCCAGTTTTGCTGGTGCAAGTTTTCTTAATGCACCAAATACTTCATCACGAATTAGCGCAAGCAATTTAAATGCAAGATAATGATTGCGATTCTGTTCCAGCAAGTGAAAAACACCTCGTAATAATGCAATCAAAGGAAGAATGATCAAAGCCATCTGCCAAGAACCACCAGTGATTACTATCGCGCCAGCAACAGTTACAAATATTGCACATAAATGCCCTAAAACACCCATCGCCACTGCCAAGACCATTGTTCCTCTGAGGGGTTTTACAAGTTTCAGCAATCGACACATCACTGTCATACTATTACGCTGCATTGTAGTTTTCCTCCTTGTATAGATTTTCTAATGACTGCTGTTCATTCCATAATGTCAGATATGTTCCATTCTCTTTTACCAGAGAAGCATGAGTTCCAGACTGTACAATGTTTCCATGATCCATGACATAAATGTTATCTGCCCGTACAACATTTGCCATACGATGAGATATCAGGATGATTGTCTTCTGCTTATCTTCTGTCATAGAAATAATAAGCTGCATTAAATCATTTTCACTTTCAACATCAATATTCGATGTTGCTTCATCAAAGATGTAAATTTTAGAATCATGAAGAATTGCACGTGCCAAGGCAAGACGCTGTCTTTGTCCACCCGAAAGATTTCCACCACCTTCAAGAAGTTGCATCTCTAATCCTTCTTCACTGTTTCTGACAAACTGTTCCAGTTTTACTTTTCTTAGTACCTTCCACAATTCCTCTTCCGTTGCGTTCTTTTTTGCTAACAATAGATTTTCTTTGATTGTTCCTTTAAATAAATAACTATTATGACTGACGAGTGTAATTGTCTGCATGACTTTACTTTCATCTACATCAGAAAGACAAACATTACCAATCTTTACGCTGCCTGCATAGCCTTTATTACGACACATTAGAATCGAAGCAATGGTAGATTTTCCACATCCAGACTCACCTACGATTGATGTAAATGAACCCATGGGAAACGACATATTCACACCATGCAGAATTTCTTTCTCTTTTGTATATCCAAAATGAACATTTTGCATTGTAATGTCATAACTATCGTCGAGTGCTTTATTTCCTTTTTCTTCTGCAAGATCCAGTATCGCAAAGATCTTGTCACTGGCAGTCATACCATTCATTGCAACATGAAAAAATGATCCAAGCTGTCTCATTGGCAAAAAGAAATCTGCGGATAGAAGGATAATGACAACACAGCCAAAGAAATCAACTGTTCCATGCATATACCCATTTAATGCAAGCAAAATACCAAGTGCAGCACCACCATATGCAACAAGATCCATCACAATGATTGAATTCAACTGCATCGTTAATACCTTCATTGTAATCTTACGGAAATGTTCTGCATCGTCATTCATTTCCTTGTGTTTTGCTTCATCTGCCTGATAGATTTTCAATGTTGTAAGACCTTGCAGGTTTTCTAGAAAATGATCTGCAAGGCGCGCATACTGGCCCCAGTAATTCTTTAACAGTTTCTTTGCGACTTTCTGTACAAGCATAATGGAAACAGGAATCAGTGGTACACATACAAGCAAGACAACAGCAACTCTAGCATCGATTGGAAAAATCACAAAAAACAGTGTCAATGGAGCTAAAAAAGCATAAAAGAATTGCGGCATATACTGACCAAAATATGATTCCAGCTGTTCAACACCTTCCCCAGCAAGCTGTACGACTTCTGCAGTAGAAACATGTTCTGTATAGGAAGATCCTAGCTTCAGCAGTTTTTCATAAATCATTGACCGCAATGTCAACTTAACACTTCTAGAAGCTTCATAAGAAGCATTGTCTGCAAGTTTAATACATACAATGCGAAGAACAATTGTCACAAAAATTACACCAAAGCGCATTCCATACTGTATTTCTGTTCCATTGATTAAAGCATTTAAAATATGTGCAATCGTAAATACCATCACGATATTGCAGCACATTCCAAGCCACTGAAATACAACATTCTCAGCAATATATTTCTTTGATTCCGGTACAATTTCTAACAATTTCTTTTTTATCATACAAATTCCTCAATTTATAAATGTTAGTTAGCAAAAACTAATATTTGATAGATTAGCTTAAGCTAACTTTTTTGTCAACAAAAAAGAAACAGTCACTGCAACTGTTTCCTTATCACTTATTTACTTAGATAATCCGCAACATACTTGCCAGATGTTAAAGCCCATCCATTGTTTGCTCCAGATGGAGAATCATCTCCCATCACGCCACCAATGATTTCGCCTGCAGCATACAAACCATCAATCACTTTTCCATTCGTATCTACAACCTGCAGGTTTCCATCTACATCTAAACCACCCATCGTTGTAGCGTAACGTGCTTTCTGTTCAACAATATAGATATTTCCTTCAGCAAATGTACTCGTCAAATATTCTTTTGCACGATGGAAAGCTTTGTCTTCTCCATCCTCTACATATGTATTGAACTTTTCAATTGTCTTTGTTAATGCATTCCCATCAATCCCTGCTGCTTCTGCGGCTTCTTTGATTGTGGCACCCATCGTAAAGACAGGTTCACTCTTACCGTTATTTGCAACATATGCGTCAATCATATCTTCACTCAATCCTGCAGCAGCAAGCTTTGTCTTCCATTCATTGAATGTTGCTTCATCCATCACAAGATACAATGTTTCTCCAGACTGTTTCTTTAAAGCATTCAGAATATCATGATTGCTTGCCTTTTCATTCACAACTCTTTCACCCTTTTGATTTACTAAGATTGCAGCTTTTGAAAAAGCAGTAATATTTCCTGCAATTGTACTTTTCGCATGCTTTTTGCTTGTTTCCACACCATTCGGATATTCTTTAATATATTCCATATGTGTAGTACCCGCATTTGCATCTTCAACCGCCATGACAAGTCCTTCTCCATTGGAAGAATCTAATCCATAGAACAAACCATTTCTAGCACTTGCCGGTAAAAGATCATTGTTATTTCCATATCCACCCGTTGCAAGAATCACAGCATCAGCTTTCAATGTATATTTCTTACCCTTCTGACTTTCTGCTTCTACACCAGTAACTTTTCCATTTTCAACAATCAGATGTTTCGCTGCTGTATTCAATAACACATTTGCATCCGTAGCATGAACTTTATCATTCAATGTCTCTGCTGCACCTATGCCGCCTTCATCATATGCAAGTTCACGATCTATTGCATATTCCGCAAGCTGATGTAGACCACCTTCCATATTGTAGCGAACACCAACATCATCGCTCAGCCAGTCTGTCGCTGTTCCAACATTTTTCGCATAGATACCTAACAGTTCAGCATCATTCAACTGATCCCCATTTTTCAAGAAATCTTCTTCCATGCTTTTCACTGAATCATTTGTGACGCCTGCTTCTTTTTGTACTTTTGAACCCTGTACGACCTGGTTGCCGCCAGATACACGGATCGTACCACCCAAAGAAGATGTTTTTTCAACCAGGATGACAGATTTCCCAGCTTCTTCTAAACGAATCGTTGCTGCCATACCAGCTGCACCGCCACCAACAACAATTACATCACTACTCAATTCTTCTTCTTGGCCTTTTTCATCATTTGGAATTTTCGTATTATAGGCATCTGGATTTCCGCCAGCCTGTTCAATGCAGTCTTTCACAGCCTCACGAATCGCAACCGTTGTATACGTTGCACCACTCACAACATCTGTAGAAAGTGTCTGATATTCTACAATTTGCGAAGGAATCAACTGGATTGCAGGATCAGAAAGTCCTCTCGTTTCACTATTGTCTTTCACTTCAACATTTTCAATTTTATCTTCACTGACAGTTACACTGACATGTACAGCTCCATTATGCCCCTCTTCACTTGCTTCATATGTTCCAGGTGTCATTTTCGTAGCAGTTGTATTTTTAGAAACACTGTTGACAGGCTGCTTCGCACATCCACTCAGCAATGATGCAATCAGAAAATAAGAAAATGGTTTTTTCAAATTCATACCTTTTCCCTCCATTTGCTGAAAATTATAGCACTACATGCAAAAAATCCTGCATTTTCTGCAGGACTTTTCATTTTACTTTGCTAATGCAGCTGCTGCTTCACCAGCAATCTTACCGGAAACGAATGTCCAGGACTGTGCCTGTCCACCCCATGGAGAATATGCTTCTCCTTCCTTGTTACAAACGCCTTCAGAATCCTGACCAACCGCAAATAGATTTGAGATTGGAGTACCATCTTCCTTCAATACGTTCATATTTTCGTCTACATCCAATGAACCTACTGTACCATAAGAATATCCAGCACATTCAAATAAATAGTATGTTGTATCCGCATCACCAAGCGCTTTTGTCAATGCTTCTTCATCCATATTCAAAGCTTTTGCCAATTCTTCTGGTGTACCTTTCCATGCATTGTTTGTATCAATTGCAACATCAATAATCTGATCTAGATCTTCAATAGCTGTACCAGCTGCTGGAACTTTTCCACCCTGATTTAAACCAAAGATAGAAACTGCGGCAGTTGTTTCTGATAAACCATTCTTCTTCATAGAATCAATTTCTTCCTGAGAATATGCATTGTAGTAATGGAAACCAGGTGCATATGCAATTCCAACTGTTAATTCACTGTTTGTAGTACCAGATTCATCTTTTGTTCCTAAGATTTTGCCAGTTTCATCAATTTCCTTTGCATCTGTTGTTGTAGCAATTGCAGAAAGAATTGCCTTCTGATCAGCTGTCAAGGAATCATCACGAATGATATTTGGAATCTGAGATACGTGAATCATTGGCAATGTACCTAATGCATATGTTGCACCGCCAACAGACTGACCCATCTTGATACCTGTACCATCATTGACTGTATCACCAATAGACTTCACTGTGCTGCCATATACTTCCTTCAACATTTCATCATTGCCAAGGAAACCGCCTGTTGCTAAAATAACAGACTTTCCAGAAATTTCATAAGTTGTACCATCATAGCTGACAGCCTTTACACCAGTAACATTGCCATCTTTATCTGTAAGAAGTTCTTCTGCAGTAAGCTCAAGCATATAATCGTTTTCATCACTCATTGCCTTTGCTTTATCTAAAGCAGCCTGAAACTGATATGTATGGTCAGGACCAAATGCATACCACTTAGAATTTTCTTCATCTGCTGTATAAACAGTCCATTCTTTATCCCATGATGGAACAACGAAAGAACCAAGTAAACCACCCATGCCATCAAATGAGAAATCAAAGTTATCCATGTAGTAATCTAATGCAGAACCAGATTCATAAACAGCCTTCTTGATCACATCAGCCTTTTCATCTGTTCCAACATAATCGATCCATGTGTTGTAAACATCATCTTCATTGATATAGTCTTTGCCATCATTATACTTTTCAGCAAGATTCTTACTATTTAATGCCATTGGACCGTATACAGAAGCAGAGTTACCACCAATTTCACCAGCTGCTTCTAAACCAAATACCTTTGCACCCGCTTTTGCTGCAGAGCAGTATGACAATAGACCAGATCCACCAAGACCAACAACAATAACATCATAGCCATCGATTTTCTTTACTTCACTGCTCTTTTCAGGAGCACTCATCCATTCACTGCTCTTTCCACCAGCATCTTCAATTGCTGAGGAAACAATGTTCTTAATTGCTCCAGAAGAAGTCGTTGCACCTGTAATAGAATCAACGCCTACACTTTGTGCTTCAATGATTCTAGGAATCAATTTGCTTTCAGCAACTTTGAACCACTGTGCTGTTAAAGAATCAGATTCTTCTGTTATTTTAACATCTGTGATCTTGTTATCCTTGATTGTAACTTCGCCCTTCATTAATCCCATAACACCAAAGCTGGCTGCAGATTCTTCATATGTACCATCTTTCAAAGCTGTTTTTTCTTTGTTTTCAGAACCACTTGCCTGTGCAATTGCATCTTCCAAAGCAGCTTTTACAGCGTTAGATGTTTCTGTTGCACCACTGACTCCATCAATATCACTAGACTGCTTTTCCATGATCTGCTTTTGTAGTTCTTCACTGGCAGCACCACCAATGGATTCCGTTTCTCCAGACACATCAAGTTCTACTTTTGTAATTTCAGAAGCAGAGAATGTCGCGGTAACCTTGACATCAGAACTATGTCCTTTACCACTTCCTGTGTAAGTTCCTGCAGTATACTTTCCTGTTTCTTTACTAGAACATCCAGCAAAACTAAGAAGCATCGCTGCAGAAAGTACTGTACTCAATACTTTTTTCATTCCTTTTTTCCCTCCCGTATTGTATGATAACAATCATAAAGGTTGGAACAGTTCTAAGGTCAATAGATTTTGTCCATTATTTCACAAAAGATTATGAATATTCAAGAAGCAAGTAGACAGACAGGTATTTCAAAAGACATGATTCGTTTCTATGAAAAGAAAGGTCTCATTCATCCAAAACGCAGTGAGAATAATTATAGAGATTATTCAATTCATGATTTACATCTATTAATTCTCATTAAGCAATACAATTCTCTAGGAATTCCTCTATCGACAATTCAATCTATGTTCTTAAATCAGAACTATCAAGATGCAACAGATCAATTCTCAAAACAAATTGATCAACTCAGACAAGATGCAGAATGGGCATATGCAAAATACAAAAACGCAAAAGATCTTTTACTCATTCTGCAATCATATAAAAGCAATAAAAACTATGACACAGGTATACGAAAAACAATGTACTATCTCAACATCCAGAATATTACAGAGCAGACAATTACTTCTGTCAGTTCTGGAATTGCACGTGCTGTCTATCGTATTCGCTTAGAATCATTGAAACAATCAACGTATCCTGTCGATACAGGTCTGCTTTTTGCATACAATCATCCAAATGACAATTATGAATATCAAGAAATTGCACAACACATATTTTATCGAACGATTGTAGAAGTTCCATCTAACCAGACCATTTCCATGAAACAGCTCAAACAGATTATTCAAACAATGCATAAAAGAGGATATCAGGAATGTGGAGATATATTCATTTACCAGGCATTAACAACTGGAAATGACTATGGAATAGATGTTATTTGTGTAGAAATTATCGTACAAAAAACAATTTGACTAAAATCTTTGTAATAATTTTTCTAAAAACAGTTGCATTTATAATTGTGGCATGATATATTATTTGAGCGCTGAATAAGCATAAGCGAAAGGATGCGCTTGGCAGATATTATTGAGGAAATACTCAAGAGGCCGAAGAGGTGCCCCTGCTAAGGGCATAGGTCGGGCAACCGGCGCGAGGGTTCAAATCCCTCTTTCCTCGCCATATCATGGTTCTGTGGAGTAGTGGTTTATCTCGTCTCCCTGTCACGGAGAAGATCGCGAGTTCGAATCTCGTCAGAACCGCCATTCATGCGAGTGTAGTTCAATGGTAGAACGCCACCTTGCCAAGGTGGACACGGCAGTTCGATTCTGCTCACTCGCTCTTGTTTATTCAAAACAGTATGGAAGGCTTTAACTTCCCTAGTGTGGTTCTGTGGAGTAGTGGTTTATCTCGTCTCCCTGTCACGGAGAAGATCGCGAGTTCGAATCTCGTCAGAACCGCCATTCATGCGAGTGTAGTTCAATGGTAGAACGCCACCTTGCCAAGGTGGACACGGCAGTTCGATTCTGCTCACTCGCTCTTTTATTTATTTAAAAGCTATGACAAATACGTCATAGCTTTTGTTTTATACATGTGCATTGTAATAGTCTAAGATATCTCGATAATACTTCTCTCGAATTTCTTTTGTCGCATTAAAGATTTCATGCTTAGAATCTTTATATTCCAGCAGTGTTACATTTGGATTCTTTTGATCAAATGCATTTTGTCCACCGGCTTTTACCATATGATCTTTTTCTGCCTGCAATAACAGTACAGGTGTTTTTACTTTTTTAATATTTTTCATGATCTTCGCCGTTGCTTCTTTTCCAGCTCTGATCCATCCCCATGTACCACCCCACGTCTGATACATCGGTTCATTCGTTCTTAAATTGAATTGATATTCATAACGATCTTTATCAAGCATAGAAGAATGTGCAAAGTCAGGAATTGCATTAAATGGTTTCTGCGAAGGTCCAAATTCCTGTGATACATCCACAACCTTAGAATACGCAGATAATACATCAACAGCTAAATCAGGTACTTTTCCATAGTTCATCATCAGCATAGGAGAAGATAAAACAGCGCAAGTAAAATCATCAGGATACTCTTCTAAATACAGTGTAGAGACTGCACCACCCATAGAATGTGCAAACAAAAACAATTTCTTTCCTTGTGATTTCTTCTTAACAACCTGTTCTACAAGTGCATGCACGTCCATGACATATTCTTCAAAGTCATTTACATGTACTCTAGAATCATTGTAAATATCTGTATGTTGAGATTTTCCATGTCCTCTTAAATCAATATAGAAAACATTAAATCCAGCCTGAAAGAAACGATATGCATTCTCATGATGTTTACCAAAGAATTCTGTAAATCCATGAATCATCAAAATGGATGCTTTTGCATCATCTCTTAAAGCTTCATAGTAATGGATCCTTGTTTGATCCTCACTCAAAATATCCCCTTCTTGTATATTATTTTCTAAAAATGGTTTTAATTGTTTTTCGACGAAGTCTTTATATTCCTGTTTCATACTGTTCAATTACCTTTTTGATACGATCTGGATAATTTGTGATTAAAGTATTCACACCATATTTCAGACACATCAATGCAATCTCTTCTGTATTAACAGTCCATACATTGACATCTAAATGATACACATTGCATTCTTCCATGAAGTTTGGAAGACGAAGATTATATGCTGCTGGATGCAATGCATTTACATGATGTTCATAGCCATATAACGGCATATCTAACGGTCCATCACTATAAAGAAATGCTGTTTTCGCATTTGGATCAAGTTCTTGAATCTTCATGATGGAATAATGATTAAATGAAGAATAAATCACACGATCTTCAAATCCTTCTGCATGTGTTAAAGCAATGATTTTTTCTTCAATGCCTTCATAATCAAAAATACCTGTTTTCAATTCAATATTAATGATTAGATTTGTTGGCTTCAACAGTTCAAATACTTCCTTCATTGTAGGAATGCTGACTTTTCCAAGTTCTTTGAACTGATAGGAAAAATCCATTGCTTTCAATTCAGCTAATGTATAATCTTTCAGCCATCCTTTTGCATTTGATGTACGATCTACCGCTTCATCATGGCAGACAACGATTTCTCCATCCTTGCTTAATTGAATATCCAGTTCAACACCATCTGCACCTAATTCAACAGCCTTTTTAAAAGATAGCAGCGTATTCTCCGGCATATAGCCACTTGCCCCGCGATGGGCCCAGACTTTAGTTTTCATATTATGATTTTCCTCCAACTAATATCATACATTCAATTGTAATACAATAGACACATTTAACAAAATTTTCACATTCTTCTATATCATTTTTTAAATGATTAAGAGATAATATAATTATATTGTTAAGAGGGTAAACTATATGTTTAAAAATTTCAATAAGTTAGAGAAGAGCTGGATTTACTATGATATTGGTAACTCCGCTTTTACAATGATGGTTTCAACGATCATTCCTATCTGGTTCAACACTTTAGCTGCAAATGCTGGTATGAGTAATTCCGAATACCTTGCATTCTGGTCATATGCAACAAGTATTGCGACAATTCTTGTTGCAATCATCGGTCCAGTCTTTGGATCCATTGCGGATAACAAAGACTTCAAGAAGCCAATGTTTATGTTTGTATTATTTGTTGGTGTAATTGGATGTGCTTTGCTTGGAGCTGTTCCAAACTGGATTCTATATCTGATTACGTATGTCATTGCGAAAATCTGTTATCAAACTTCTCTCGTTTTCTATGATTCAATGTTAACTGATGTAACAACTCCTGAAAGAATGGATCTTGTATCTTCACAAGGTTATGCATGGGGTTATATCGGAAGCTGTATTCCATTTGTCATCGCACTTGGCTTATATGCTGCAGGAAATCCAGATTTCCTGGGTATCATGAATGAAAGATTATCTATATTCTTAGCATTCATTGTTATCGCTGTATGGTGGTTCTGTGTAACAATTCCACTGTTAAAAAACTACAAGCAAAAATATTATGTAGAAGCAACTTCAAATAAAGTCAAAGAAAGTATTTCAAGATTAGGAAAAACACTCGTTACAATGTATAGAGACGAAAAGAAAGTATTCTTCTTCCTCCTTGCATTCTTCTTCTATATCGATGGTGTATATACAATCATTGATGAAGCTGTAGCAATTGGTACTGCATTAGGTCTTAACCAGATGGGATTATTAGTCATCTTGTTACTGACACAGGTCGTAGCATTCGCATTCGCTACTCTATTCGGTAAATTAAGTGAAAAGTACAGTTCTGTACAACTCATTACAGTTTGTATCTTAGGTTACTTCGCTGTAGCAATCTACGCATTATTCATGAAAGAATTATGGCAGTTTGGTATCATGGCATTTGTTGTTGGTATGTTCCAGGGCGCAATTCAGGCATTATCTCGTTCCTACTTTGCACAGATCATCCCAGCAAATGCAAGTGGTGAATACTTTGGTATCTATGATATCTGCGGTAAAGGTGCTGCATTTATGGGAACAACACTTGTTGGTATTACAGTTTCAATTACAAACTCTGTTAACGTTGCGGTTGCAACACTTACAGTCTTATTCATATTAGGTCTATTCTTCTTTAGAATCGCCACAAAAGAAAATAAGTAATTCAAACAAAAACTAGCTCTTATGGAAATACATAAGAGCTTTTTTAAACGAAACACCAGCGAAATATTAGCGAAATGTAAGCGAAATTCCAGTTGATTCATTTCGTTTAAATGCATATTCTAAAGATAGAAATATACCAGGAGATAATGTATGAACTATTTATCATGTATTGATGCTGCAAAAAAAATTAGGAGTTTCTACTCGTAGAATTCAACAAATGTGTAAGCAAGGAGAAATTTCTAATGCAATCAAAGATGGACGTACCTGGCTCATCCCTGATGATATCACTTTAAAACAATTAAAACCTTTACCAATCGGTGTTTCAAATTTCAAATCAGCAACAACAAATTATTATTACGTTGATAAAACTTTAATGATTCGTGATTTTCTGGATGCTAAACCTATGGTTTCTTTATTTACGCGTCCTCGTCGCTTTGGAAAAACATTAAATATGGATATGTTGCGTGTTTTTTTCGAAAAAACAGCAGAAAATACTTCTATCTATTTTAAAGACAAGCAGATATGGAGATGTGGAGAGTATTACACAAAACATCAAGGACAATATCCTGTTATCTTTCTCACTTTCAAAGATGTAAAATGTTCAACATGGTCAGAAACATTTCAAAAAATCAGAAAAATTATTTCTTTAGAATTCATACGCCATGAAGAACTAGAAAACAGTACAAAGCTAAGCTCATACGAAAAAGAACAATATCACCTTCTTGCTGGAGAAAGTGCTAATGAAATCGACTACCAGATGAGCCTGCAGTTATTATCATTATTATTGCATAAACATTATGGAAAAGAATGTATCATCATCATTGATGAATATGATACTCCAATACAACAAGGTCATATTTGTGATTTTTATCTAAAAACAATTAATTTCATGTGCAACTTATTTTCAGGCGGATTAAAAGATAATTCACATTTAGCCTTTGGCTTTTTGACAGGCATTTTACGAGTTGCAAAAGAAAGCATTTTTAATGGCATGAATAACCTGAAAATCAATTCAATCTTAAATAGTGACTATAGCTCATATTTTGGTTTTACAAAAAATGAAGTCATTGACATGTTACAGTATTACGGATATGAAAACAAATATCAGGAAATTTGTGAATGGTACGATGGATATCGTTTTGGAAATACTGAAATTTTTAATCCTTGGTCTGTTATTAATTATATTGCGGACAAATGTTTTCCAAAAGCTTTCTGGCAATCTACAGGAAGCAACGAAACCATTGGTGAAATCATCAGTAATGCTTCAAATGAAATCAATGAAAATCTGTATAAATTATTATGTGGCGAAAAAATCACAACTTATATAGATACAAGTGTAATCTATCCTGAAGTACAAAATAACCCCTACAGCATTTATAGCTTTCTGCTTGTCGCAGGGTATTTAAAAGTTGCATCCATTTATCCGCAATATGATGGCAACTTCATGTGTGATGTATCTATTCCAAATAAAGAAATTGCATTTGTTTATGAAAAAGAAATTCTAAATCGAACGAATCAAAACAATATATCAATTTCTATCCAGCAGGCTATTTTTTCAAAAGATGTAAGCAAGCTTCAATCATTATTAGAAGATTTCATGTTAAAAAACATCTCCACAATAGATGGAGCAAACGAAAGTTTTTATCATGGTATGATGTTAGGTTTATGTGCAATTCTAAGCATTCAATATCAAATTAAGTCAAATAGAGAATCCGGTCTAGGACGATTTGACATTCAACTTATCCCTTTAGCAAAGGAAATTCCAGGATTTATTTTTGAATTCAAATACACAAAAGATCCACATATTGATTTAGAATCTCTGGCTGATTTTGCCTTAAAACAAATTGAAGAAAAGAAATATGATGCAGAACTATTAGATGCACAAGTTCACTCTATAGTAAAAATTGGAATCGCTTTTTGTGGAAAAAAAGCAGTTGTAAAACGTTCATAGTTCAAAAAAGAGGCTGTAACAGTTGAACAAGTTTAAAGTTCAAAGCTGTTGCAGCCTCTTCTTTTTCTATTTCATTAGAATTCTTTGGCGTCTCCATGAACTCTTTCACGTTCATCTACGCTTTCCTCTTCTTTTACATTAATTTTCTTTTCGAATTGTGATTTTTCTTGAGAAACAGGAATTGGTGCAGGATATTTTTCAGTAAAGCATCCAACACAGAATTCACATTGTGGATTCTTTGCCATTTCCTTTGCACCTTCAACAGATAAATATCCTAAGGAATCAGCACCAATCTGTTCTTTGATTTCCTGCTGTGTATATTTGCAGGCAATCAGATTCTTCTTAGAATCGATATCTGTACCATAGTAACAAGGAGAAATAAATGGTGGCGCAGAAATACGTACATGTACTTCTTTTGCACCAGCTGCCTTAATTAAAGCAACAATACGAGCACTTGTTGTACCACGAACAATAGAGTCATCTACCATAACAACTCTCTTGTCTTTTACAACAGAAGCAATCACATTCAACTTCAAGCGTACAGAGTTTTCTCTTTGAGACTGTGCTGGCTGAATAAATGTTCTTGCGATATATTTATTCTTTGAAAAACCAGTTTCATATGGAATTCCACTTGCTTCCGCAAAACCTAAAGCAGCATCTAATCCAGAATCAGGAACACCAATAACAACATCTGCATCTACTGGATGTTCTTTCCAAAGGATTCTACCTGCTTCCTTACGTGCTTCATGAACACTGATACCTTCCATAACTGAGTCAGGTCTAGCAAAATAGATATATTCAAACACACACATATGCTTGATAGGCTTTACATGACTTGTAATAGAACGAACGCCATTCTTATCTACAACAACGATTTCACCTGCCGCAAGGTCTTTAACATATTTTGCACCGAGAGAATCCAATGCACATGTTTCAGAAGCAAACACGATTTCTCCATTTGGAAGTTTACCCATAACAAGTGGTCTAAAGCCTGTCATATCACGTGCCGCAACAAGCTTTTCAGGAGACATGACAACAAGTGAATATGCACCTTCTAATACATCAAGAACGTTTTCAATGGCTTCTTCAATAGAAGATGTTTTAAGTCTTTCCTGAATGATTTCATACGCAATGATTTCAGAGTCATTTGTTGTATGGAAAATTGCACCCTGTAATTCAAGCTTTTCTCTGAGTTCTGGTGCATTTGTCAAATTACCGTTATGAACAACAGCCATCTGTCCTTTGACGTGTCTAACAACGAGTGGCTGTGCATTTGTCTGGTTAACTGTACCAAATGTTGAGTAACGTGTATGACCAACCGCAATCTGTCCTTTTCCCAGTTTTTCTAAACATTCCTTAGAAAACACATCACGAACAAGACCGACATCTTTGTGATATGTGATTACACCTCTATCATTGACCGCAATTCCGCAAGATTCCTGCCCTCTATGCTGCAAGGCAAATAATCCGTAGTAAGTACTTGAGGCAACATCGTTTGTGCCACTTGGATCGTAAATTCCAAAAATACCGCATTCTTCGTGAATTAAATTTTCCATATGTTTTCCTTTTTCTTACTATCTCCTAACTTTGTTAAGATTTTTCTAGTATACACTGTTTTTCGCTGAACAAAAAGATGAAATAAATTGTTTTAGTGATTGAATGCATCTGGCAAATCATTTTCTAATAGAATTGTGTCTGCTATAGATGCATGCGTATAAATGTATGTAAATGCTTCTTTTACTTTATCTAAGACGATGACTTGATCCATATCAAAGCCTGATTTCTTTAAACCATCATAGATTGGCTTTGTCTGGTTCTTGCCAACAAGGATAACAATATCTGCTTTTCCCTTCATCAATGTACCAAAGTGTTCATTGATTTCATTTTGTTTTTCTCCAAGATCAATCATACCTGGAGTAACAATGATTCTCTTTCCCGGCATCATAGCTAATACTTCTAATGCCATGCTGGAACCTGTAGGATTTGCATTAAACGCATCATCAATGAATCGATATCCATTGATTTTCTTTAATTCTAATCGATGCTCTACTTGCTTCATCTGCTTTATAGCTCTTTGAATGACACTCCACTCTACACCTAAGTGTCTTGCCACTGCAACTGCAGAAAGAATATTCAGGATATTCAATTCACCTAACAGTTTTGTCTCCATAGGAATTCTTTCATCTTTATAGCATACGACAAAACTGCTTCCTGTCTGTGTATAATGAATATCTTCTACGGTATAATCTGTATCTTTACTTTTTACACCATATGTAACAGTTTGAATAGAATGTTTGATCTTATAGTTACGAATGAATGGATTATCATAGTTTAATACACCAAATCCATCCTCTGGCAACATTTCAATCATCTTCATTTTTTCATTCACAATATTCTCTTGTGAACCAAATGTATTAAGATGCTGAGGTCCAATAGAAGTAACAACACCAATCGATGGATGTACGAAGTTCATTAATTCTTCAATATCTCCAACGTGATCAGCACCCATTTCACACACAAATACCTGGTGAATTGGTTTCAGCATTTCACGAATCGTTCTTGTAATACCCATTGGTGTATTATAAGAAGCAGGTGTCATCAAGGAATTAAACTGTTCCGATACCATTGCCTGCATGATGTTCTTTGTTGTTGTTTTACCAAAGGAACCTGTAATACCAATCTTGATCAGATTTCCATGAGATGCGAGAATTTTCTTTGCATCATTCATAAATGACTGACGAATCATTGCTTCTATTGGAGAAGTTATCACACTCATTGGATATAACAAGATCCAAGGCAAGAAATATGCAATGATACACATACAAGGATCTAGATCATTCAATAAGAATACAACAACCACAACAAGTGATAAGATTGCCATCACAACACATTGACGAATCACACGTGGTGTAAAAACAAGTGGCTTGATATAGTTCTGTTTCTTTTCATTTGAATATAGAACAATTGACAAGATCACAAGCATACAGATCTGTACAATCGATCCACCTTCATTTTTCAGTACGATGGATAACACACATGCCACAATGCAAATGATGATAGATATCAAACTATGTTTGACATTGAATGCAAAGTTTTCTTTGATCCATTCATTCAATCGTTTTATTTCATAACGATTCTGCTGGAAAATATGCAATGCATGTTTTGTTGGTATTATAAGTGCACAAACACTACACACCAATAAAAGAATTTTTAATATACTCATGCTTCATCCCCTTTAAAAAATATGTCTAATACTGCATTGAAACGATCTGGCTGATGCCAGTACGCCCAATGGTCATCATTTTCAAAAATGGCTAAACCTGCATCAGGCATCTCCTTTTCCATCTGTTTTCCCATCCAAAGCGGTGCTGCTGTATCAAATTCACCCCATACAAGAAGTGTTGAACATTTCACATCTTTTAATATGTCAGAAACATCATCATTCACAACTTTAACAAAAGTAGGCTTCATAATACCTTTCGCATTACGATAATCTTCACTGCCAGCATTCTTTTGCATTTCTTCAAGTTTTTCTGTCTGATTTGTCACCTTCAAAAACCATTTTCCAGCTTTGTATGCCTTTGTCTTGATCTGCCAGTCCAGACCATGTTTTGGACGAATGCCTGCAGCCCCTGTCAAACACATTTTTCTGACATTCTCAGGATTTTTCGCAGCGTAACGAATCGCAACACGACATCCAAATGAATGCGCAACAATGAGTGGCTTAACAATATGATTCTTTCGAATAAAATCTTCTAGAAAAAGCTCATAATCTTCAACGCCCCACGCTGAAGGAGGATCTTCACTTTCTCCAAACCCAGGGAAGTCAATTGCCCATACATGAAATCGATCTTTGAGATGTTCATAGATCAAAGACATCATTTCTTTATTTTGTCCCCATCCATGCAGAAGCAAAACATCATTTCCATTTCCTTCATCCATAAATGAAGTATGTACACCATATATTTCTTTATTTTCTATCATAGCCCCTATATTCTACAAAAAAAAAGAGATTCCGTTAAGACTTGAACCTCTTTTTACGGTAAATTTATGCTTTATGATACCATTCTTTTTTCACTGGCTCTTTCCAGATTCTAAAACAAGCACCTTCTCTTAGATTTTCTGCTTCCACATGGTAACCATATGTTGTACATACACGATGCACAATGGATAAGCCTAAACCAAATTGACCATCTGTACCTTTTTCATATGGGTGAAACAATGTAGGAATACGATCTTCTTCAATACGTTTTCCATCATTGATGACACGTAATTCATTGTTTTTTAATTCAACAGTAACTTTTGTACTTGCATAGCGTAATGCATTATCAATCAGATTCTCTACTGCGATACGCCATGGTTCTTCTTCTCCATGAAATAATACATTGTCTTCACAATAAGAAATAATTTCAATTTCTGGTCGAACAACTTTTAATGAAAGGATAACTTTAGCAATGACCTCATTCATATTAAGATGATTGCCTTCTTCACATTTATCTAACAGATATCCCATCTTGTTCAAAATAATCAAACTTTTTACTTTCTTTTCCAGACGCGTTGCATGTTCAATAATAACATCAATGGATTTCTCTAATGTATCATATGGATAAATACCATCTTTGATTGCTTCTGAATACGACTTGATTGTCGCAATTGGTGTCTTTAAATCATGAGAAATATTCTGAATCATTTCTTCTTTTTCACGATTCTGCTTTTGTAATGCTTTTTCCATTTCTGTCAAAGCTTCCGCAACTTCACCAATTTCATCATTTCTTTTCACATTCAATGTTGCTGGTTCATCATTTTTAATCTTTTGAATATAATTCTTAATCTGCTGCAAAGGATAGATAAACGTTCCAACCCAGAATAACAACAGAGCAAGCAATACACTCACCACAAGAATATTCATCATGACAACGCCTGAAATCAAAGATTTTCGAATGGAAATACGATATGTATCTGCAATCACAGAAATCAATTCTCTACCGTCTTTTAAAAGCGTAATGGAATATAAGTATTTTTCACCTGGCTGCTCTTTTGCATCTGTCTCCAGCGAATAATCCTGTGTGCCTGACTTTGCATTTCTTGCTTCTATTTTAATTTGATCTAATACATTCTCAGAAAGCACATCATTGCGTAAGATATCAATCTGATCATCTTTTGGATCATACATTAACTGAATGATAGAATCATCCAGCCCATAAGCAACTTCTTCTTCACTAGGATGTTCATTGATATAGTCAATGATAGGACTTTGTGAAGCATGCAGCTGTTCAAAGATTTCCGTTTCAGAGAAACGATCAATTGCGGGAGTAATAAAGAAAAACAGAAATCCCACAAATATCGCAACAAACATGAAGATAATACATAAGATCTGCTGCAGCAGGGATAGTTCACGCACCCATAATCGAAAACGTTTCATCCAAGTCTATACCCAAAACCATAGATTGTTTGAATGGATAGATCAGGCATCTTCTTTCTCAAACGTCTTAGCGTATCATCAACAACACGGTCACTTCCAAAATAATTTGCTTCCCATACTTTAGATAAAATTGCTTCACGAGGGAAAGCAGTACCACGATTATTCACAAACAACATTAATAAATCAAATTCCTTTGTTGTTAAATCAATCTTTTCTTTATCATGGAATACCATTCTTTGTGTTTCATCAATTTCATACCCGTCAATACTGATTTTAGTATCTTCTTCTCGATATACTCTACGAATCAGATTATTGACACGCAGCACCAGTTCTTTAGGAGAAAATGGTTTCGTAATATAATCATCACTTCCCTTTTCTAAACCAATGATACGATCAAATTCTTTATCTCTTGCAGACATAAAAATAACAGGAACCTGTGAATCATTCTGACGAATTTCTTCAATTAAATCAAAACCACTCTTGTCTCCTAACATAATATCTAATATCCAAAGATGAACGTCATCATCATTTGTATGTTGAGAAGCTTCATCGTATGTCAAATAGGAACGTACTTCATACCCTTCTCTTTCTAAATATCTTTTCACTAATTCATTTAGATCTTTTTCATCTTCAACAATTGTAATAACTTTTTTCATATTGATCACCTTAAGCATATTTTAACACTTGCTTTCCTTTGAATAAAGCGAAGAATCTTAGGATTAACAAAAAGCAGGTACATAAAAGCACCTGCAGCAACTGCTATGTATGATTCACAAGTTTTGATACAATGCGAATCAGAAGTTTCATATTGATTGGTTTTGCGATATGTTCATTCATACCAGCTTCTTCTGCTTTGATCTTATCTTCAGAAAATGCATTCGCTGTCATTGCGATGATTGGAATTGTTTTTGCATCTTCTCTGGAAAGTGCTCGGATTGTCTTGGTTGCTTCATACCCATCCATGACTGGCATCATTACATCCATTAAGATTACATCAAAATCACCAATTGTACTTGCCTGAAAGATTTCTACAGCTTCCTGACCATTCCATGCTTTCGTAATCTTTGCTCCAGCATTTTGAAGGCTGAATTCTGCAATTTCCATATTTAATTCATTATCTTCCACAAGCAGAATATTGAAGCCATCGAGTGCATGCAAAGAAAATTCCTGTGTATCTTCACACCGATCAATTTCTGAATTGATTTTAAAAGGAATTGTGATAACAAAAGTAGTACCAACTCCAGATTCACTTTCAAATGTGATATTCCCACCCATTTTTTCAACAAGTTTTTTTGTGATTGGCATACCTAATCCAGTACCGCCAAATTTTGAAGCTCCAAATTTTTCTTCCTGGGTAAATGGTTCATAAATATGTTTCTGGAAATCTTCACTCATACCAATACCACTGTCTTTACATGTAAATTCAAAAACAGCTGTTTCTGTTTGAGCAGAAGGAAGTTCTCGACAACTTAAATGAATTGAACCATGATCTTTGTTATATTTCACCGCATTGCTCAATACATTCATTAATAAACGCTTTAGATGCATTGCACTGCCAACTAGATTCATATGCTGTATTGGACCAAGATCCATATCCACCTGAATTTCTCTTTCCTCTGCAAGTCGTTCTACAACATCACAGACTTCCTGAATCACTTCATCAAGACGGAATGATTTTTCTTCCAGAAAGACTTCACCAGACTCTAATTTACTCATATCTAGAACTTCATTGACAAGCTCTAAAAGAATATTTGATGCTTCCCTAATCTTTTTTCTACATTCAGACTGCTTTTCTAGATCATCATCATAATAATCTCCAACATCAACCATTCCGCGAATACCATTAATTGGTGTTCTGATATCATGAGACATTCTCTGCAGAAATTCTGTTTTTGCCTGATTTGCAGCCTCTGCTTTTTTGGCGGCTTCTAATAGATTTCTTTGATAATCCTGTTCTTTTTCTCTTTCAATGCGAAGACTGTTTTCTTTTGATTTTCTCAAAGAAAGCCACATTAAAGATATTGCAATAACATATAGAAGAAACGTTGCCATTACATTTTGTAGAAGTGCTGAAAATACCACTTTTTCCGGTACATATATATAAATGTAATAACTACTCTGTTTTTTCATCATTCCATAACTGTGAGTTCCATTTACAGTTAAATGCGCCATTTTTTCATGAATGTCATGTTGTTTTAAAGATTGAATCGATTCATTCTCTGTAGTACTTTGACCAATCATGGATTCATCATTAGATGCAATGATAACACCTTCATCTGTTACAATGATCGTTCCATCATTCTCATTTTGATATCCATTCAATAAACTTTGAATCGTTAATGTATAATTCTTTGCATATTCTGCAGGTGTCAGATAATACGTAATAACTACACCAGGTTCATCTTCTCTAGCACATGCCGCAAAAGCAACATGAGAACCATCATTATGGTTGATTTGCTGAGAATATACTTTTTCATCTTCATATGCTGAATTCAGAATATTATCCTGTTGAACCAATGACTTTATTTCTAAAGAAATCGATTCATCAGGACTGTATTCACATACAATATTCCCATTTGTATCCAGCACCATAATCCCGCTCAACCATAATTGATTCGTACTATTTTCTAATAATTTCTCATTGAGCTGTTTACCTGTTTCAATTTCCAACGCAATATTTTCACTGACTTGTCGCGTACTTTCTATCATTCGCAGTAAACTTTTTGATTCAGATGCCTCATTATAATGTGTATAGGTCGAACATTGTACTTTGACATAGTTCATAGTATTTTTTAATCTGTCTTCCATTCGCTGCTTATCCGAATGATAAAAATAAGTGATAGAAATACATAATATACACAATCCTGCAACAACACTGAAAATCCAGAATTTTTTTCCCATTCTGGCAGGATTCTTACTATTCTTCAAGTTGACCCACCTCCAGATACTTTTCAGGGTTTTCTAAATACTTTCCAATGATTTTTTCTGATGTTCCATCATTTCTCATTTCTTCAAGAACCTGATTTAATTCTTCTGCCAGGCCTCTTGTATCATTTTTCGCAAAAGCAACACCGATTCCAACTGTCATTAATGGTTCTTCCAAGATTCGAAACTCAGAATCATAATCTTTCATATTTTGAATAATGGAAGTTTCATGTGCTGCGATTGCATCTGCATATCCTTTTCCAAGAAACGTAAAAATCAATTCTCTATGTTCCAGGCAAATCAGATTTCCAAGCTTTGGAATCCGTTCATCTTCTCTTTTTAAAAATATTTCTTCAGGTTTCGTTGTTGTCTGTACTGCCAGATTCTTTCCTTCAAGATCCTGCAATGTATAAATATCACTACTTTCATTCACTGCTACAACCTGATTGCTTACCATATATGGACCAGCCCATTGGTAATCCTCAATTCTGCCTTTCATGGAAAAACAGTCCCAGATACAATCAATTTGGCCACTTTCTACAAGATCTTTCTTCTTTTCCCATTCAATATAGTTGATTTCAACATCATATCCCATTCTTCCAAATGCTTCTGTCGCAAGATCCATATCAATTCCTTCAGGAACACCATCTTCATTTAAATAATTGAACGGTGGGAATTGGTCACATCCAATCTTAATGACTGGACGATTGTTTTTTTCTGATGTCTGTTTTGTTCTTTCACAGCCACTTAATGTTGTTATGACTGTAAACAGTGATAAAGTGACAGTAATGAATCTCCTGATTTTTCCCATAAAATTTTTCCCCGCTCAGCAATGATATCACTGCTAAGTAAACTTAAGCAAATCATTACTTTCAGAAGAAAAGAAGAATCATTATGACTCTTCTTCTACTCCATATTTACTCTGAATGAGTCTAGCAATCTTACCAACGACACGATCACAGATTTCATCTGTTTCTGCTTCTGCCATGACTCTCAGTAATGGTTCTGTTCCACTTGGTCTGACAAGGACTCTTCCATTGCCATGCAGTTGTTTTTCTACAGATGCAATTGCCGCATTGATCTCTTCATCATGCAATACCTGTGTCTTATCTACAACCTTGACATTCACTAACAGCTGTGGATAGATTGTCAATCCCTCGCAAAGTTCATCAATTGTCTTGCCTGTTCTCTTCATGACTTTCAGAATAGACAAGGCTGTCATTAAGCCATCTCCTGTTGTTGCGTGATGCTTCAGGATAATATGTCCTGACTGTTCTCCACCAACAATATAGCCATGTTTGCACATCTGTTCGTAGACATACTTGTCACCAACCTGTGTCTTTTCAACGTTGATGCCGTCTCTTTCCATTGCTTTCCACAAGCCAAGATTTGCCATAACAGTTGTAACGATTGTATTGCCTGTCAATGTATTCTGATCTTTGTAGTATCTGCCCAGAATATAAAGCATGTAGTCACCATCTACAAGTTCTCCATTTGGACGAACAAGAATCTGACGGTCTGCGTCTCCATCAAATGTCAATCCAAGATCATATTCACCTTCATGTTCTCTCATATACTGCTGGAATAACTGTGGGTGTGTTGACCCTGCCTGTGTATTGATATTGATACCATTTGGTTCATTATGCATTGCATATACATTTGCCCCAAGCATCTTGAGTGCTCTTTCTGCCGTTACACTTGCAGAACCATTGGCACAGTCCATTGCGATATTCACACCATGCAGATCAATATCAAACTCTTCACAGACAAAGTTCAAGTAGTTTTCAATGCCTCTTTCATATGGAATAATTTTTCCAATTGCTTCTCCTGTAGCGTAATCCAATGTAACTTTACCATCAATGTAGTCTTCAATCAGATCTTCTACATCACTCGTCAGCTTAATACCATCCTTAGAGAACACCTTGATTCCATTATCATAGAATGGATTATGAGATGCAGAAATCATTGCACCACATTCAAAATCTTCATTATGTGTCAGATAGCAGATTGCTGGTGTTGGACAGTATCCAACAAGATATGCATCACATCCTTGTGAAGCAATACCAGCTGCCAATGCATTTTCAAGCATGTCACTGGAAAGTCTTGTATCCTTTCCAATGACGATTTTTTTCTTGCCTTCTTTTGAATAATAGTAGCCTAGATATCTGCCTACCTGAAATGCTCTATCCGCTGTCAAAGTTTCATTTGCTTTTCCACGAATTCCATCTGTTCCGAAATATTTAGTCATTATTAACATTTCCCCCTTCGCTCTGGTCTGCGTCACTTGTTTCACCTAAAACATTTAATTCATATTCTGATTCATTCAATGTATATACAACAAATCCATCCTTTGGCTGTTCAATCTGCAATGCAAATTTCTGCAAGCCAGGCTGAACATCTTTCATATCAATATATACGTTGATATCATCTGCAGCTAATTTATCAATATTATTCTTTGTACCTTTTACAGTTACAGATGTTGTTGTCTTATTATCTGGCTGAGATGCCTTGTAATGCTTGTTATTGTTAATAACATTGATTGGAATATCATCAATTGTTTTTTCTTCCGCATCAGCAAGCGTAATATTCATTGTTACTTGTGTATTTGTCGCACTTGTTACACCAGCAGGTAAAACAATTGGACGTAATACAGTAGAATCCTTCGTCAATGTACTTGCATCTAATGTAACTACGACCTGATCAATATTCGCAAGTGTTGTTTCTGAACCATAGATTGTTACTGTCTGCTGATCCATTGTAATAGAATCAATTGCCTTTCCATCTGGAACTTCACCACTGACCTGTACTTGAATATTGACAGATTTATTTGGAGAAGTCACAGGAACTTTCACATGTACTGTATTTGGAACAATATCAGCATTCACTGGTTTACCACTGGAATCATATGCAACAAGTACTGCATCCTGTTCAAAATCTGCAGATTGTCCACTGACATCAATCAATGCCTTAACAAACGCAATCGAATCTAATGTATCCTTGGAAGCACGTACATTGATCTTTGTATATTCAAATTCAGGTGTACCTGCAGAATAGATCTGTTCCATCTTATCCTGATTGATAAAGTCATAGGAAATATCAAACTGACGCGTTGTCTTCTTCTTCATCACAACATTAACATTTGTAGGATTCACCACAACATTGACATTATTGCCATATCCTTCTGTTGTCAGTTTAATTTCATGTTCTCCTTCTGTTAATCCATCAAGATCACAGATAACTGTACCATTTTCTGCATTTGCGGCAGAAGTTACATTTGCGGCATCACCCGTCAAAATAACATCTACCTTTTCAGGCAATCCTGAAATTTCAAAAGTATCAGAGTTATATTTTGCTAGAACCGTTACATCAGATAACGTTTTTGAATAACGTAATGATGACTGGAAGGAAGTAGATAATGCATTGTAGTTAACAATTGCATATAACAGAACCGCAAGAGCCAATGAAACTACCTTACTATATTTTTCATTGAAGAGAACTTTATCAAGAAATGTTGAGAAAGCACGTAATACTCTAAATAGAAAATCTTCCATTTTTTCATATGTTCTTTTCACTTTTTTAGATTGTTCTGCAATACGATTTGCACGCTCTGTCTTATTTTCTAAATTTGTATTCTTTTTACTCATTCTCGATCACCTCCTTTAGAATCATTCTTGGATGTGTTGTCGAGCTTTTCAACCATTTTAAATTCTTTTTCCAATTCATGATTAAAACCAACGATCTTAGAAATGTCTAATTTGCTTGTATCAAATTGACGATCTTCTTCATTTAAGATTGGTGTAATCTTTGTTTCTTTTTGAACCTTATACTGGTTATATGCATTCTCACGTGCTGCTTTGACTTCTTCAGGTGTCATTTTCGCAACTGGCTGTACTTTTGCTTGTGTTGTTACCTGTTGAGGAACTATCTTTCTTTCCTGTGCTGGATAAGATGCTGCCGGACGTTTCTTCTTATGCGGCAGTTTAATTTCTGCTGCCTTAGCTTCTTCATCTGCTAACTGATGAATCATCTGTACATCTTTCTGTACTTCATCATGAATGATATCTTCACGTACATTTTCTTGAGGTGCAGACTGCTTCTTTACTTTCAACATAGAAAGAATGCCACGTGTATCTTCTTCATCACCATTTGGTTTCTTTGGTGACTTATCATTGTTACTGGAAACAATTGCTTTATATAAGTATTCCCTTAGTGATTTTCTATCCTTGATAGGAATAATCTTTCCACCTTCTGTGATGGATACTGCACCTGTTTCTTCTGAAACAACGATTGTTACCGCATCTGTAACTTCAGAAAAACCAATGGCAGCTCTATGACGCGCACCAAAGCGTGAAGGAAGATCTGCATTTGTTGGTGGGAAATATGCAGAAGCACAAGCAATCTTATCCCCCTGGATAATGACTGCACCATCATGCAATGGTGTACTTGTAACAAAGAGAGATGTTAATAATTCTGCCGTTACATCAGAATTCAGTTTTGTTCCTGTCGCAACATATGCATCCAGTGACTGACTTTCTTCAATGGAAATCAAAGCACCTGTCTGATCCTTGCTTAAAAGCATAACTGCAGTAACGATCTGATCTACAAGATTTTCCTTTTCATTTCCTGTCAATGTTGTCATACGAGAAAAAATATTGGATTGCCCAATCTTTTCAAGCAATGAACGAATTTCTGGCTGAAAGATAATAATAATTGCAAGAAATCCATAGTTGATAAACATATCTGCCAGGTATTCCAGTGATTTTAATCCAAGCAGTTTCGCTAATGCATCGATGACAATGACAAGGATAATACCTTTAAAGATCTGAATCGTTCTTTGATTTGAACGAACAATTTTCAATGCATAGAAAAAAATAAACCACATCACAAAGATGTCTAGCAGCATTACGATGAATGAACGAATATTTGAAAATGTTAAACCAAATGAATATATAGACAAGAGGATCACGCTCCTTTTTTAATTTCTTGCATTATTATAACATACGTATAAACGCACTTACAGATACTACATGAACGCTTCTATCTGTAAGAATTTTATTTTTCACTGATAAAATACAACATTTTCAAGAAATACATTTTTTCTTAAAAATGATTAAAAAATAGACACTGTTGACTTTACAATGTCTATTTCTTCTTTTGAATGCGATGAAATTGTGGCTGAATAATGATTTCCTTTGCGACAATTCCATTTCTTTGCGAGAGAATCTGTTCAACAACATTGGCAATATCCATCGGATACAGACAGCATCCATCATTCTCATCTGCTTTAAAATCCGCATTTCGATATAGATTTGTTTCCGTCATATCTGGAATCAAACACGTTACCTTGACACCATGTTTTCGATTTTCTTCAAATATAGAATTTGAAAAGGAAATCAAAGCTGCTTTTGTACTCGCATAGCACGCAGCATGCGGTGACGGATGTGTTCCTGTTATACTTGCAACATTAATCATCATCCCTTGTCTAAGACGCAATGCTCTAATATAGTGCTGACTCATTCTTTCTGGAATCTCCAGATTCAGTTTGATCATCTCATGAATTTTAACGTCACTCATTGTTTCATGCATTCCATAATATGCACATCCTGCATTATTCACCAGTACATCAATTTCTTTCGGTAATGAGAGCATCATTGCCTGATACTGCTTTTCATCTAATAAGTCGCATACAATTGCATGAAATCTTACATCTTCTGTAAAGTTTCTTCCAATGCCATATACTTCATACCCGTTTTTTACAAGTACTTCCGCAATGGCTTTTCCAATACCTGAAGATGCACCTGTTACGATTGCTGTTTTCATTTATTGACACTCCCATTGATAAATCTTATCTTTGACTTCATCTAGTGCATCTAAGACCGTATGTTCAACTTTTTTTTGAATGTCATCTCTTAGATGATAAAATCCATGATCACAAACATATGGATACTGCAAAACACTGCTGTCTGGATATTGCTTTCGCATATCCTTTAAGTAATTCTTAGAAATTCTAAATGATCCAATACTGATGTCTTTTACTTTCTTTAGATCAATGCTTTCTTTTACAAGTCGTACCATTTCTAAATATTCTTTTTCGTATCCCTGAAAAGCAATAATCGGATCAAAACATAAACGTACAGGATATCCCATCTTCATTGCTTCCTGGATCATTACAATTCTCTTTGTTAATGGTGGTGTTCCATGTTCATAGTGAGATATGACATATTCTGGAGAAAGCGTAAAAGCTAAAATCACACGCTCATTTACACATACATGCTTCCAGTCTTGCGAATATGTTCCTTTTGTTCGTATTTCAATACAAAGAGAAGGATGTTTTTCTGTAAATTCACTCAAGATTTTTGCATATTGTGTGATTGGTTCTAATGCAAGCATATCCGTATCATAAGATACACATAAATATATGGAATGTTGTTTCAAACGATTTTCGATTTCATTCAGAAAATCTTCAATATTCACAAATATCACTAAATTTCCAGAAGGATACATCCCTTTCAAGAAGCAGTATTCACAATCGTAAATACAATTCATCATTGTCGTTGTGTAATAGAAATTTGCATAATCAAACGACTGACATACTGGAGAAGCTGGATATAGAAAATCATTCTTTTTTTTAGCGAGAATCAGATTCTGTGAAGATTTCTGATGTGCATGTGACTGCTTCCTGCGATTAAATACATCACGATAATCATGAATGATAATTTTTGAAGCATGCGGAAAAAACGATGCTATCTTTTTTGTCATCGCATTATCTTTCATCTCTTCTTCAATATAAATATGTGAGAATTTATTCATCACAACATCTTCTTTGAAATGCATTCAATACTCTCTTTCCATCTTCTTTTTCTTGAATATCCTGTTTTAAAAGTTCATGCAGAATCGATACATAATCAATCTCTGCACTCATACAATACATAACGATCTGATCAATCTGATTTACCTGCGTTGTTGAGGCATGAATCTTGTCTTTGAACTGTTGTACCACCACATCCATTTCTTTTTTTTCTTCTTCATGAAATACAAAAATCTTTTGGATGATTTGTTCTAAAACTGGAATATTTTCTTTTGATCTTCTATACACTTCATCTGCATGAATACTTCTTGCATCCTGATCCGTTATATAGCGAAGAAACATCATTTCATGAGGTCCCACAAAGCGATTCGCACTTTGATAGACTGCACTGGATTCCATGTCATATAAATAATAGGATGGATATTTACAATGCATGTTTTCTAAATATACTTTTAAATCAAATGGCACAGGTAATGTACTTCTTGGATTGATATCATCCTGCAGTAATTGACTCCCTGTAAAAAAGCCACATTCTTTACAATCTGTTGCAATCAATAGATCAGGATAATACGCAATTCCCGTATCAATATCACAGATTGAGCACGCCTGAAATAAACCTGTTTCTTCTTGATCTAAATACGCACTGCATCCATAGGATAGAACAAATGGATGCGAAGAATGCATTAATGTCATTGTTACCGCAGCAGTTGCATTTTCTTTTCCAACACCTGTTAATGTACAGCGTATTGTATGATCTTCATTACTGAATTGATCAAATACAGTATTCCTTTCTTTCTTTAAATGAAACGTTTCAATCAATGGCTTTGCTTCTGGATATATTGCACAAAATATTTCTAACATGTTTCCATTATAAAGCAAAACTGCACGAAATTCGTGCAGTTATTCTTCTCCAATTGCATTTCCAGTATACAACTGATAATATCTACCCTTCTTTGCAATCAATTCATCATGATTGCCACGTTCAATGATTCTTCCATTTTCAAGTACCATAATACAGTCAGAGTTCTGAACAGTAGATAATCGATGTGCAATCACAAATGTTGTTCTTCCATTCATCAAAGCATCCATACCCTTCTGTACAAGAGATTCTGTTCTTGTATCGATGGATGAAGTTGCTTCATCCAGAATCATTGCTGGGGCATCTGCTACTGCAGCTCTAGCAATAGACAACAACTGTCTTTCCCCTTGAGAAAGGGTACCACCATCAGAATTGATTTCTGTCTGATATCCATTTGGAAGTCTTCTGATAAAGCCATCTGCATTTGCAAGTTTCGCTGCAGCAATACATTCTTCATCCGTTGCATCGAGTCTTCCATAACGAATATTATCCATGATTGTACCTGTAAACAGATGCGTATCCTGTAAAACAATACCCAAAGATCTTCTAAGAGAAGATTTCTTGATCTTGTTGATATTGATATCATCATATCTGATTTTTCCATCTTCAATATCATAGAAACGGTTGATCAGATTTGTAATTGTTGTTTTACCAGCACCAGTAGATCCAACAAAGGCAATCTTTTCACCAGGCATGCCATACAGCGTTACATTATGAAGTACTGTTTTCTTTCCATCATATGAGAAATCAACATCATCCATTGTAATCTTTCCTTCAAGCTTTCGATATGTAATCGTACCATCTGCTTTATGCGGATGCTTCCAAGCCCATACACCTGTTCTGTGATCTGCTTCATGCAGTGTTCCATCTGCATCTTCAACTGCATTGACAAGCGTCACATATCCATCATCATCTTCACTCTTTTCATCTAACAGATCAAAGATTCTTTCTGCACCTGCCATTGCTGCAGCAACCGCATTAACCTGTTGGGAAATCTGTGTGACTGGCATTGTAAAGTTTTTATTCAATGTCAGGAATGATACAAGTGTACCAAGTGTCAATCCTGTGAATCCACTCAAAGATAGCCCAGCACCAACGACCGCAATCAATACATAAGAGATATTTCCAAGATTTCCCATAATAGGCATCATGATATTCGCAAACTTGTTTGCATTATTTGCGCTAACTCTTAATTGTTCATTGTTCTTTTCAAATCCTTCCACAGATTCTTTTTCATGACAGAATACTTTAACTACCTTAACACCCTGGATCATTTCTTCTACATATCCATTCAGCTGTCCTAAGGATTTCTGCTGTTCCATGAAGTATTTAGAAGATTTTCCGCCAATTTTCATTACCACTACCATCATCAATCCAATCATCATTAATGAAACAAGTGTCAGTGGAATGGATAAAAGAATCATAGATACAAAAGAAGAAACGATTGTAATGGATGAAGAAATGACATTTGGAATTGTCTGTGAAATGACTTGTCGCATTGTATCAACATCGTTTGTATAAACAGACATGATATCTCCATGAGAATGTGTATCAAAATAACGAATTGGTAAAGTTTCCATATGTGAGAAGATTTCTTCACGCATCTTTTCCATTGTTCCCTGTGATACAGTTACCATGATTCTGTTATAGAAGAAACTAGCTAAAATACCAACAGATAGAATTCCAATCAGTTTCAGAATTGCAGAAGCAAGTGGTGTAAAATCTGTAGAACCACTCTTCAGCATTGGAAGAATATAGGAGTCAATCAATGTCTTCTGAAATAACGTTCCTTGTAACGTACAGAATACAGAAATAAAGATACAGGCAACAACTAAGATCATCTGTGGCATGTAATCTTGGAACATGTATTTAACAACACGAGTAAAAGTACCCTTTTTCACTTTTTTTACAGGTCTCATTTGTCCTCTTGGCATACCATTTCACCTCCTAGTCCATCTGTGGCTTATCAAAATCGCCACCAGCTTTATTCTGTGCTTCTTCAATTTCACGGTAGATTGTATTTGTCTTCAATAAGTTTTCATGAGAATCAAATCCAGAAATCTTACCATTATCAATCACAATAATACGATCAGCATTTTTCACAGAAGAAATTCTTTGAGAAATAATGATCTTTGTTGTATCAGGAATTTCTGTCTGGAATGCATTTTGAATTTTTGCATCCGTTGCGGTATCAACAGCACTTGTAGAGTCATCAAGAATCAATACCTTTGGTGATTTCAACAATGCTCTAGCAATACATAAACGCTGCTTCTGTCCACCTGAGAAGTTATTACCACCCTGCTCAACACGTGCCTGCAGTCCATCTGGATTCTTTTTCAAGAATTCATCCGCACATGCAAGTTCACATGCCTTCCAGCATTCTTCTTCACTGGCATTTTCATTTCCCCATCTCAAGTTTTCTAAGACAGTACCAGAAAATAGAACGTTCTTTTGAAGAACAACAGATACTTCATTACGCAGTGTATCGATATCATAGTCTTTCACATTGACGCCGCCAACCTTGACATCACCTTTCGTAACATCATACAAACGAGAAATCAAAGAAACAAATGTACTCTTGCCAGAACCTGTTCCACCGATGATACCAATCGTTTCACCAGAATGAATATGTAAATCGATATCATTCAACACATTTTCTCCACTGCCAGAAGCATAAGAGAAATTCACATGATCAAAATCAATGGAACCATCTGCAACTTTCATTACAGGCTGTTCAGGATTTTGAATATCAGCTACTTCATTGATTACCGCATCAATTCTCTTTGCGGAAGCAAATGACATTGTAATCATAACGATGACCATACTTAACATCATCAATGACATTAAGATTGCCATGATATAAGAGAACATAGATGTCAATTGACCCGTCGTTAATGTTCCACCAACAATCTGATGTGCACCAAACCAGCTCAATGCTACAATACAGCCATACACAGCAAAATTCATGATTGGGCTGACAAGTGCCATCATGCCTTCTGCCTTTTCAAATAATTTTCTAAGCGTATTCGCAGCCTTAGAGAATTTCTGCTTTTCATACTCTTCACGCACATAGGATTTTACAACTCTGATACCTGTAACGTTTTCCTGTACTTCTGCGTTTAAATCATCATATTTTGAAAATGTTTCTGAGAACACTTTATTAACACGTGGAAGAATAGAAATAATCATCGTTGCTAAAAAAACAATTGCGACTAAGAATACCATAGAAAGTGATGGTGAAATTGATAAACACATGATAATTGACATTGTCAACATCAGTGGTGGTCGAATTGCCATACGAATGATCATCATAAATGCATTCTGTACATTTGTTACGTCTGTTGTTAGTCTTGTAACAAGTCCAGCTGTTGAGAATTTATCAATATTTGAGAATGAGTATGTTTGAATATTCTTGTACATCTTTTCTCTTAGATTTGCCGCAAATCCTGTAGAAGCTTCTGCAGAATACTTTCCACTCATGAATCCACAAAATAAAGAAACAAATGCTAATGAAAGCATAATGAGTCCATATTTGATAACAGCTGACATATCTCCACTGTTGATTCCTTTATCAATTAATGAAGCTGTAATAAAAGGAATCAATACTTCCATCAATACTTCTAATGAAGTAAAGATTGGTGTTAAGATCGTTGCTTTTTTGTATTGTCCAATACAAGCTTTGAATGTCTTTAACATTATTTTTCCTCCTGATTCAATTGTTCTAATAGACGATCGAGATAGATATCAAACTGCTCCATCTCTTCTTCTGAATACAAAGAACGCATTTTCATTTCACTCTTCTGCATCAAGGTTCTGCTTTTCTGACAAATCTCTTCCCCTTTTTCTGTCAGCACAACCATCTTGACACGTTTATCATTTTCTGAAGTAAATGCATCGACCAGCTTCTTTTCTTCTAATCGTTTTACAATCCCTGCCATTGTTGCCTGTGAAACATGAAAATGATGTTCCATATTCTTCAATGACGATATCTGATTTTTCTGATGATGCAAATAAACAAGTGTATGGTGTTGTGAAAATGTCACGCCCATCTTCTGCATTGTTTCATCTGCTTTCTTACAAAGTAAATCATTGATTTTTTTGATACGAAATCCAATATCTACGATTTTTGCCATAATCACCTCGCTATATTTTTATAGCATTTTCAATAGCATACTGTCAATAGCATGCTATTGATTTGAATATATAGAAACTAAATAAAAGGCATAATAAAAAGAGCATCTTGCCCTTTCATTATTTTTGTAAAATACTAACTTCCGCTTCTTTCACCCATGCATCCATATGTGAAGCAATAGATTGAAATCCTAGCTTCATCGATGGTAAAGATGGTGCCTGATAGACATGTTGTCTTCTTGCTTTTCTGACTCTTGGCTTACTCAATGCTTTTAAAGATAAACGTGCCTGATGATGCTTCTTGTCAAAATCAATGATTTTCACTTTGACATGATCTCCAACCTGTACATATTTACTGATATCTTTGACAAAGCCATCACTAATTTCAGAAATATGAATCAAACCGGCATTTTGACTATCTAAATTCACAAATGCACCATATGGCTGAATGCCAGTTACTTTTCCTTCAACAATCATTCCTGTTTTATACTTCATATGTTTCTCCACGGTTAAGTATAGCACATTCAAAATCATATCAGTTGCATGCCACTCATAATTTGGTAAACTATTCTCTGAAAAGAGGCATAAACATGAGTGAAGAAGAAAGAATCAACAAGCAAATCGAAGACAATATCAAGGGTCATGAGATTCCAGCTCCTGAAAATAACTCTACAGAAGTAAGCGAAGAAAACAAGGAAGCAATGTTAAATGCTGAAACACCCGCAAGAGAAGATCTCATTCGTCGTATCAATCATACACTTAATAAGATTCGTCCTTATTTACAGGCTGATGGTGGTGATGTTGAATTTGTAGATTTCCAGGATGGTGTCGTTACTGTCACAATGACAGGTGCATGTGCTGGATGTTTAATGGCTAGTGCAGATATTTCAGAAGGTGTTCAGGCAATCTTGATTGATGAAGTTGAAGAAGTTAGATCAGTAAAATTACTTGAATCTACACCATTCGGTTACGAAAACATAAATTTCTAATCAAAAGCAGAAAATTTCTGCTTTTTTTTATATTTTTTTGTGTTTTTTTATAAAATCATTGAAAAAATACATTCTTTTCTTTAAAATTTTCGTGGAAAAGGAGAATTTTCATGGAAAATACTTACAAAGATTTTGGATCACTCGTATTTACTGAAGTTGAAATGGAAGAAAGACTTCCTAGACCAGTCTATGATTCCTGGAAAGCAACAGAGGCAAATGAAGAACAACTTGACCGTCAAACTGCAGATGCAATTGCACATGCAATGAAGCGTTGGGCAATGGAACATGGCGCAACACATTTCACTCACTGGTTTCAGCCTTTAACAGGCGGCACAGCTGAAAAGCATGACGCTTTCATTGAACCAGGTGCAAATGGACAGCCAATCTCAAGATTCTCAGGAAAAATGCTGATCAAAGGTGAACCAGATGCATCCAGTTTCCCATCCGGTGGTTTAAGAGCTACATTCGAAGCAAGAGGCTATACATATTGGGATGTTACTTCACCTGTCTTCATTAAAGACAATGTATTATGCATTCCTACAGTATTCGTATCCTACAATGGTGAAGCATTAGATCGAAAAGAACCACTCCTCAAATCTTTACAAGTACTTTCAAAAGCCGCAACACGTGTTGTTAATTTATTAGGAGATAAAGAAGTCAAGAGCTGCGATATCTCCGTCGGCTTAGAACAAGAATACTTCTTAATTGACTTAAAATACTTCCAGAGACGCTTAGATTTAAAACTCTGTGGAAGAACCCTGTTCGGCACCCCTTCAACAAAACGTCAGGAATTAGATGACCATTACTTTGGTGCAATTCCACCAAGAGTTCAGGCATTCATGAAAGAAATCAATGAAGAGCTATGGAAACTTGGCATCTATGCAAAGACTGAACATAATGAAGTTGCTCCAGGACAATTTGAACTTGCACCTATTTTCTCAAAAGGAAATATCGCAGTTGATCAGAACCAGCTGACAATGGATATTTTAAGAAAGACTGCCAAGAAATATGGTTTTGCCTGCCTTTTACATGAAAAACCATTTGAAGGCATCAATGGTTCTGGTAAACACAATAACTATTCTATTATTACTGACAATGGTCAAAACTTATTTGATCCAGGTAAAAAACCAGCAGAAAATATTCGTTTCTTGACATTCATCAGTGCATTTATCCGTGCAGTTGATGAATATCCTGTTCTATTAAGACTTTCTGCATCCTGTTGTGGAAATGACCATCGTCTAGGTGCTGATGAAGCTCCACCAGCCATCATCTCTATTTACCTTGGCTCTTATATTGAAGATATTCTGTATTCTATCTATACAAACCAGAAAATCAAAACTTCCAAAGAAGAAAATACAGAATTCAACCCTGTCAGTGGTCTATCCTATATTCCACATGATAATGCAGACCGCAACAGAACTTCCCCTGTTGCATTCACTGGTAACAAATTTGAATTCAGAATGCTTGGATCAAGTATGTCTGCTTCCTTTACAAATACAGTATTGAATACAATCATGGCAGAAAGCCTGAATGATATTGCAGATCAGTTAGAAGGCATCAAATATTTAGCAGATATTCGTGAAAAGGCATTAGATATCTGCCGTCAGTTGATTCATGAACATAAGCGTATCTTATTCTCTGGAGATGGCTATTCTAAAGAATGGGAAAAGGAAGCTGCTAGAAGAGGTCTTCCAAACGTCAGCAGTTACATTGAAGCAACAGAAATCTTAAAAGATCCTAAAGTCATTCATTTATTTACAAGCAATGGTGTTTATTCTGAAAAGGAACTTCATGCGAATCGACTCATCATGGCAGAACAATATGATCGTATGATGGATATTGAAGTAAGAACATTGATTGAAATGGGCAGAAAAGATGTTCTTCCAGCAATGAGTGCTGAGTTTGATTTCTATGCTGAAGCTGCATCAAAAGCAAAGAAATGTCCTAAATTCTTTGAAACAAGAATGGAACAGTTATCTGAGCTCATTGATAACACATACAGTGCAACAGAAAAAATGACAACACTCTGGAAAGAAGCCAATGAAACTGGTGATGACTTTGAATGCGGAAAGAAGATCTACTATACAGTTGTTCCTGCAATGTTAGAACTTCGTAAATACATTGACCGTTATGAACAGATTGCTTCACGTAATTTCTATAAACTGCCATTATACGAAGAAATGTTATTTGACTTTGACTAAAGCAGAAGGGATATTCCCCTTCTGTTTTTTGTTATGAAAAAAGACGCAAATGCGCCTCTTATTCATCTGAATCAAAATTCAATCGCTTTTGTTTTAATTTACGATGGACTGCCTGTTTAACCAATGTATAGATGACTGCGAATGTTGGAACACCAATAAACATACCAACAACACCAAACATAGAACCACCAATAATGATTGCGAACATTACCCATAATGTTGGTAAGCCAACCGCGTCTCCCAAGATATATGGTCCAATAATATTTCCATCACACTGCTGAAGAACAATAACAAATACAAGGAATTCAGTTGCCTTGAGCCAGTCAATCATAACAAGAATCAATAAGCAGGGAACAGCACCAATGAACGGTCCAAATACCGGAATCATATTTGTTATACCAACAACCAAGGCAATCAATACTGAATATGGCATGTTCAATAATTTACATCCCACATAACAGATAATTCCAATAATCAATGAATCAATTGCTTTACCAGAAATAAATTTATAGAACATATCCGCTGTCAATTTAAATATTGAGGTAAGATCTAAAGCAACATTTTCAGGAACAATACAATATGTCACTTTCTTCATCTGTAATATAAATTTTTCAGAATCTAATAATAGATATAATGCAATAATGATACCAATAAAGAAATTAATGACTTGAGTCACAATATCACCGACATAGCTGACAAGCTTTGTAAATCCACCAGAAGCACCTGTCATCCATTTTGCAAGCTGACTTGCACCATCCATTAACAGATTTGTTAATGTATCGATCAGTTCTGTATCTTTACCACCTAACTGTTGAATCAGCTTTGATGCATTTGTAATGTAATTGGATAAATTACCAACAAACATGGAAATAGAAGAAATTACCTGTGGAACAAGCAGATAAAAGAAACCAATCAAAATACCTAATAATGCAACAATAGATATTGCAACCGCGATATATCTCTTTGTTCTTTTAGAAAACTTTGTATTTTTTAACAGCTTATTTTCCGCAAGATTTCTTAATGGCATTAAAAGAAAAGCTAGAATCATACCAAAGATAAATGGAAGCAATGCATGGAAAATAGATCCAATAGTACCACCAAGAATATCTAAATTTGAAATAATTAAATAAAATAAAACAATAATAATGCCAGATATTGAAAAAGCTTTGATTGCTTCTTTTGTTTCAGACTTTAAATGAATATTCATATGTTCCTCCATTGAGAAGATTATACCATTTCTTTGATATAAAAAATCTTAAATGAAATACACAATGCATAATGTGTCGTTTGATTAATTATATATATCATGTTTAAATATACTTGTCTTTAATCAAGAATGAGGTTAGAGGACTAGCTCTATAAGCCTCATACCAACCTGTTTTCAAAAAAAGGAAATAAGGTGGTACAGCTGGTAACGATTAAGAAAGAGTAAAAACAATCTCTTTCATTCTACGTTAAAAAGACAAACGAAAGGAAAGGGTTTTTTTATGCCAAAATTTTATTTTACGTCTGAATCTGTCACAAGCGGACACCCAGACAAAGTCTGTGATCTGATCGCAGATTCCATCCTTGATGAAGCTTTACGTCAAGATCCAACAAGCCATATGGCTGTGGAAGCAACAATTAAAGATGATTTGATTCTTGTCTATGGTGAAGCTGGAACAAACGCAGTTATCGATTATGAAAAGATTGCTTTACAGGTCATGAAAGAAATCGGTTATAATGAAGAATATCATGTACTTGTAAAAGTAAACAAGCAATCCAGTGAAATCAATGGTGCTGTTGCGCATGATGAAATCTCTGCGGGAGATCAAGGTATCATGTTTGGCTATGCTGATGATGAAACAGAAGAATTGATGCCTTATGCAATTATCACAGCACACAAGCTTGCTAAAAAACTGGAAGAAGTCAGAAGACAGACACCATTCTTAAGACCAGATGGTAAAACACAGGTCACAGCTGAATATGTTGATGGAAAGCTTACAAGAGTTGATACAATCGTTGTATCTACACAGCATACTGCTGATGTAACACAAGAAGAAATCAGAAAGTGCATCAAGGAACAAGTCATTGATCCAGTCATTGATCCATCTCTTGTTGATGAAAACACAAAATATCTCATCAATCCATCCGGTTCCTTTGTACTTGGTGGCTCCTGGGGAGACTCTGGTACTACAGGCAGAAAGATTGTTGTAGATACATATGGCGGCTATGCCCCTATTGGTGGTGGATGCTTCTCTAGTAAGGATCCAACAAAGGTCGATCGTTCTGCTGCCTACTACGCTAGATACGTTTGTAAGAATCTAGTTGCCAATGGTTTAGCACATAAGTGTCAGTTAGAACTGTCTTATGCAATCGGTGTTCAACAGCCAATTTCTGTATACGTAAAATCTTTTGGAACAAGTAAATATTCAGATGATGAATTACAGGCAATTGTATTAAAGAACTTCGATTTCTCTGTAAAAAACATCATTGATGAATTAGATCTCAGACGTCCAATCTATCGTGAAACAGTTAACTATGGTCACTTTGGAAAGAAAGATCTTCCTTGGGAACAATTCAAAAAGATTGAACTTTAATCAAAAACGAGTCATAATGGCTCGTTTTTTCATGTACATATGTCTTGTCTGCCTATTGATTTTATTCTGATTGCGGTATTCCCACTTGGAATTACCGGTGCTGCACTTGCGACAGGGATTTCACAAAGTATTGGTGGATTTTTCCAATCATTTACTTCATGAAAAAGAATAGCTCACTATTAAAAATTATTCCAACAAAGCTGGAAGCATCTCCTGTCATACATGCAGCATCCAACGGTGCTTCTGAATTCATGACAAATATTTCTTCTTCCTTAGTGTCTATGCTATTTAATCTGCAGTTGTTGAAATACCTTGGGAAAAATGGTGTTGCGGCATATGGTGTACTCATGTACGCACAGTTTATCTTCATTGCAATATACTTTGGATACACTGTTGGAATCAGTTCAATATTAATTACAGTTATCTGCGAATTTTCTTCTCCATATCTTGCACAGCTGTTCGTTGGATACTCAAAAGAGTTGCTAGAAATGACAGTCAAAGCATTTTCACTCTATTGCTTTACATTCTTGTTTTCTGGATTAAATACAATGAAGAATGAGCCGAGGTATCCTGCCAATTCATTGGCGGGTAGTTGACGAAAAGATGAATACCGATATTAAAAAAACAGATGAATTTTAATTTTCATCTGTTTTCTTCATTTTAATTACTTTTCAGCTTTCATCACAGCCTGACATCTTGGACAGAGTCCATTTTCATCAGCTTCTGTAGAGTAATTCCAGCATCTTGGACACTTTGTACCTGTTGCCTTAACAACCTTGACACTTCTTTCTGCACCAACTTCAACCGTTGCCTTAGAAACAATGAGCCACTGTGCCAAGCTTCCATTCAAGCCTTCATTTAACTTGTCAGCATCTTCTTCACATACTGTCAACTGTACTTCAGCTTCTTGTGCTGTACCGATTGTCTTAGCATTTCTGCTTTCTTCCAAAGCCTTCATGACATCAGTTCTGACATCAAGCAAGGAAGCAAATTCTTCCTTCAGTGCATCAGCATTTGCATAAGATTCCACTGCTGGGAAATGGCAATAATGAACAGATTCAGCTTCGTCATTATTGAAATGCATCCATACTTCTTCTGTTGTATAGCAGAGGAATGGTGCCCAAAGCTTAACCAATGCATCCAGACACTTCCAGTAAACTGTCTGTACCTGTCTTCTTCTTGTATCATTTAATGCATTACAGTAAAGAATATCCTTTGTGAAATCACAATAGTAAGAAGATAATTCATTTACCATGAAGTTCATCAACACTTTAGAAGTATCAACATAGTCATACTCTTCACAATCCTTGCGAACTTCTTTGACTACATCATTCAGTTTTACAAGGATATACTGATCTACAGCTGTAAGATCATCATAAGCAACCATATCCTTCTTAGGATCAAAATCATTTGCATTGATATTACCTAACAAGAAACGGAATGTATTTCTAATCTTACGATACTGATCAGAAACCTGCTTAATATTGCTTGGTCCAAGCTTCAAGTCTTCCTTGAAGTCAGATGTCATAGCCCAAAGTCTAAATACATCGGCACCATTAACATTGATAATATCCATTGGGTTTACAACATTACCAACAGACTTACTCATCTTTTCACCCTTAGAGTCAACAACATAGCCATGAGAAAGAACTTCCTTATATGGAGCTGTTCCATTGACTGCAGTAGAAACGATCAATGAAGAGTTGAACCAGCCTCTATACTGGTCACTGCCTTCAAAGTATAGATCACATGGATAATCATATCCTCTAGCCTGCAATTCATTCCAGCTGGATCCACTATCGAACCAGACGTCCATGATATCCTTTTCTTTTGTAAAGTTACCATTTGGAGATTTTGGATTTGTGTATCCTTCCGGTAAAAGATCCTTTGCTTCATGTTCAAACCAGTAGTTAGAACCATATTTACCAAACAATTCAGCAATATGATTAAATACTTCAAGTTCCATGATTGGAGAACCATCTTCATTATAGATGATAGGAATTGGTACACCCCAGAGTCTTTGTCTAGAAATACACCAGTCACCTCTATCCGCAATCATATTATGCATTCTCTTCTGACCGAATGAGTTATGCCATGTAATCTTGTTATCAATTTCATCTAAAAGCTGTGGTTTCAATTTATCAATAGAACAGAACCACTGTTTCACAGCTCTGAAGATAACCTTCTTCTTTAAACGATCATCATGCGGATAGCTATGTGTGATATTTTCAACAGCTAATAAGCATCCCTTTTCATTCATATCATGAATAACAGCCTTAGAACAATCTTCAAAGAACATTCCCTGATACTTGCCAGCTTCTTCATTCATATTACCTTGGTAATCAACAGTATTGATTGGAGCGATGCCATATTTAGCACATACAAGGAAGTCATCCAAACCATGACCACCAGCTGTATGAACAACACCAGTACCATCTTCATCTGTAACGTGCTTGCCAAGTAATGTTGGACATTCCTTGTCTAATACAACATGATGATATGTAATACCTTCTAATTCTCTACCTTTGAATGTTCTTAGAACACCCTGGTTTTCAAGATGGAACTTTTCAAGCAGCTGATCAACAAATTTAGCTAAGAATACAAGTTTTCCCTTTTCTGTCTGTACTTCAGCATATTCAAGATTATCATTTAAACATACTGCTTCGTTTGATGGAATTGTCCAAGGCGTTGTTGTCCAGATAACATAATAATCATCACTGTCTAATACACCTTTGCCATCCGCAATCTGGAATGCAAGATAGATTGTCGCATCCTTAACATCACGATAAACAATTTCAGAGTCAGCAACTGCAGTTTCATTGAATGGTGACCAGTAAACAGGTTTTAATCCCTGGAAGATCATGCCTTCACTTGCCATCTTTCCGAATGTCTTAACCTGTCTTTCTTCAAATTCAGGCAAAAGTGTGATATATGGATGTTCATAATCAGCAACCTGACCTAAACGCTGTTCTGTTTCCATCTGTTGTGCAATCTGTGTATGAACAAATTCATCACATTTCTTTCTAAATTCAGCTGCAGTGATTTTCTTACGATCAACACCTAATTTCTGAATTGCATTTTCCGTTGGTAAACCATGTGTATCCCATCCTGGAAAGAATGGTGTGTAAAATCCTAACATTGCATGAGATCTAACAATAAAATCCTTGATAGAACGGTTCATCGCTGTACCAGCATGTAAATTACCATTTGCATATGGTGGACCATCATGTAAGATAAATGCTTTTTCACCTTCATGATGCTTTAGAATTTCATGATAGTAGTTGTTTTGCTGCCACTGTTTTAAAATACCAGGTTCTTTTTTTGCAAGATTACCTCTCATTTCAAAATCTGTCTGAGGCATGTGTAATGTTTGTTTGTAGTCCATGACTTCTTCTCCTTCTTAGGACACCATATAAAAAGCGTCCTCATTCTAAGGACGCTGTAAGCGCGGTACCACCTTAGTTTATGCATAGATACAACTATACATACTCTTGTTGGATCCTTTATCGCAGGATATACGACTGTTCATGAGGTGATGTCTTTTCAAAAACTTCCTTGCTGTTTTTCAGCTGCCACAGCTCTCTAATAAATTCCGTTTTCAAAAGCGCGTCCTCAATCAACGCAGTTTAGATTCCGCATCCTCAAGCCATCTCATATCTGGCATCTGAGGAATTCTGAAATCATCCAGTTGTTGAAGCAATTGTTCTAATTGTTTCTTCATATCACCTTTCACATCTGTTGCCTGAGAATACAGCTTCGTTAGATCAATTAATATTAATCTAGCAGTTGAAATGGCTTCACGAATAATTTCATCTGCATTTTTCTGCGCAGTAGAAATAATTTCATTTGCTTCTCTAAGCGAAAGGCGAGCGATATTGTCAGCAGCTTCTTGACGAGACTGCTCAGTTGTGAGTATCTGTTGATATCTTTGCTTCATATCTTCCAGTGTTCTTGTTGTTTCAACTAACTGCTGCTGATATAAAGATAACTTCTTCTGAAGTTGTTCGATCTGTTGGGCGTATTGATCAATTGCATCATCTACCGCAAATCGGTCATATCCATTTTTCATGACTCTGAATGTTGGTTTCTGCGTACTCATGATGATTTCCCTTCTTATATACTCACTTCGATTTCTGCAAGGATGCGATTGCTTCTTGTCTGTTTCATAACACCAAGATACTTAAAACGACCATATCCACGAATAGAAATCGTATCGTTATTATCGCACATCTTATCCCCAGCTTCAAGCGTGATATGATTCACTTGCACAAGACCTTGCTGGATCATTTCTTTCGCTTTACTACGCGAAATATGAGCAATTCCCGCAACCAGAGCATCGATTCTTTCACTGGCAATAATCGCAGTCATTCGTCTGGTATGAAATACTTGGGATGGATGTTCCTGGATTTCATGAAAATGAACACTCAATTGATTGATTCTTGTTAAGTTGTCTATTAGAAATCTAGCCATCGATTCATTTGTATACAAATAAATATGATCTTCATCAATCCAGAAATCTCCAAAAGAATGGCGATCAATCTGTAGATGCATCAATGCTCCTAAAATATCTCGATGAGAAATTTTACGAAATCTTTGATCTACTCTTGCAGAAATACACGTGATATCAAAAAAATCATCTTCCTCATCATAGAGAAAAACGATTTTCTTTTTCCGTGCTTCTGGATATCCACCAACATATTGTATGTGATTTGATGGTGGAAACATTTTACTGACATAAGCAATTTCTTCTTCATTCAAGAAAGAAGAATGTATTGTTTTATGCCATGTATTGCTTTTTTCTTCAAGATCGTATAAATGTGCAACTAATGAATCATAATCATCATGATTAGTCATCATCGCTTTCCAGGGAAATGTCACCTGTAACATTTACATTCTTTGGAGTACAAAGAATAACATTATGACCAATCTTCTGAATTGTTCCATCTAACGCAAATACAACACCTGTCAAGAAATCAATTGTTCTTTGTGCATATTCTCTCTGTAAACGATGTAAGTTTACAACACATGCTTTTCTATTCTTTAAATGCTTTGCGATTTCTTCAGCTTCTTCAAAAGATCTTGGTTCAAATAAAACCATAGACGCATTTGTAGGAATTGTATTTACTGAAGTCTTTGTAGCTTCATAAGAAGAAACTGGCTTTGTTTCACTTTCTTTGTACTGAAGAACCTGTTCCTTTTCTTCGTACTGATTATCATCATCTTCATATTCATCATCGTCATCATCTAATGGTGCGATAAAATTTTTTAATTTTTCAAATGCCATATTGTTTTCCTCCAATAACATGACTATTATAACACGCAACACGCTTTGATGAATATCATAAAATCGCTTTGTAACGCGAAATATCATCTTTTCATACGAAAAATACAATAGTACAATATTTGCATGAAAAAAATCAAAGAAAAACTATTCAATCGTTTTGCATGTATCTTATATGCAATCGCAGCTGTTCTTTCAGCAATCTATGGACTGGTCTATGGCCCATTCTATGTTCACTTTATTGATGGCTTAACAATCATGGGTCGGGTCTTTGACACCTATTTACAAGGACAACTTTAACATCAGCGCATAATTACGCTGTTTTTTTATATTATTTTTGTCAAATTTTATGTTTTTATATATCGTAAGATGACGTATTTATGATATAATATTTGCAAAGGAGCTGTTCTTATGCGTATTTCTATCACTAATCCGGGAAAGCCTGCTGAATCTCTTTACATCATCAAGGATCTCTATCTTCGTGATGTCCGTGGAAAAAAATCTGCTTCCAACAAGTCCGGAAAGGATCGAACGACCGTTACCGTTGAAAAGCTCGGCAAAGTTTCTGATCTCATGGAAAAAATGAATCTTTCACATGATGAAGTCATTACCTGGGCACGGCAGCGCGCAAAATCACTTACCGATGAAGAAAAAGCAGCCAATGCAAAGATCACCATTGACTACTTTCCGAATCAGAGAATTGAAAAGGATGTACCTTCCTCCTGCAACTGCGGCTATCTGTTCCTGCAGTCCCTCTATACGCAGCTGCGTCTTGACAATACCTGTAGAAACATCAGGAACAGATACAGCTTTGACTTCGATCTGAACAGTATTCTCTCTGATCTGATCTTTGCACGTATTCTTTCTCCTTCAAGCAAACTGTCTTCCTATTCCTTCTGCAAATCACTGCTTGAGCCGCCAAAATATGATATCCATCAGGTTTACCGTGCTCTTTCTGTTATTGCCAAAGAAAATGACTATATCCAGTCCGATGTCTACAGGAACAGTAATTTTGTTATTTCACGCAACAACAGGGTTCTCTACTATGACTGCACAAACTTCTTCTTCGAGATCGAAGAGGCTGATGATTTCAGAGAATACGGAAAATCCAAAGAGAGCAGACCGAATCCTATCGTGCAGATGGGACTGTTCATGGATGGCGACGGTATTCCTCTTGCATTCAGTACATTCCGTGGTGCTTCCAATGAGCAGCCTTCCATGAAGCCTCTGGAGGAAAAGATCATCCATAATTACGGTCTGGACAGATTTGTTGTCTGTACTGACGGCGGACTCGGAAGTGATTCCAACAGACTGTTCAACAACATTGAGGGTCGTGCATTCATTACAACGCAGTCTTTAAAGAAGCTGAAAAAAGACGAAAGAGCATCTGCACTGAACAGTTCCGGATGGAAAAGACTGGGTGACGGCTGTTCGGTCAATATCCAGGAAATCAAGAGCGATCCAGAAAAATATGCATCACATGTCTACTACAAGATCATGCCGTACAGTTCAAAGAAAGTACCGGATCAGATGATGATCGTTACCTATTCACCAAAATATGCGCTCTATCAGTGCTCTATTCGAGAAAAGCAGATAGAACGTGCAGAAAAAATGATTGAAAAGGGATCCAGAAAAAAAGAGCATGGAAATCAGAACGATCCAGCCAGATTCATTAAAAAGACAGCAGTTACTGACGAATATGAAGTTGCAGACAGAACTCTGTATTCACTTGATGAAGAAAAAATAGAAAGTGAAATGATGTATGACGGCTATTATGCAATCTGCACAGATCTTGTAAATGATTCAGTAGAGGAAATCATCAGAGTAAGTGAACAGAGATGGGAGATTGAAGAATCTTTCAGAATCATGAAAACAGAATTTCAGGCAAGACCTGTATATCTTTCCAGAGAAGACAGAATACAGGCACATTTTCTAATCTGCTATCTGTCACTGATGATCTATCGGATACTTGAAAAAAAGCTGAAAGAAAAATACACAGCAGAAAAGATCATAACAACACTAAGAAAAATGGAATTGCATATCATCCCGGGGACAGGATACCAGCCTTCCTATACAAGAACTGACCTTACTGATGAGCTTCATGAAATATTTGGATTTAATACAGACTATCAGATCATGACAAAGAGCAGCATCAGAAATATCATCAAACTTACAAAGCAGAGACAATAAATTACGTAATATCGGTGCAAAACAAAAACAGTCAGAATTCGGCATAAATAAGCCATTTCCGGACTGTTTTTTCTTCTTGAACTGTCAAAGATGAGATTATAACACGCAACACGCTTTGATGAATATCATAAAATCGCTTTGTAACGCGAAATATCATCTTTTCATACGAAAAATACAATAGTACAATATTTGCATGAAAAAAATCAAAGAAAAACTATTCAATCGTTTTGCATGTATCTTATATGCAATCGCAGCTGTTCTTTCAGCAATCTATGGACTGGTCTATGGCCCATTCTATGTTCACTTTATTGATGGCTTAACAATCATGGGTGTTTTATACTTTATGATTGCGGTCATCCTTTGGGGACAAAAAGGAAAAATCATTGATATGAATTCCATTCGTCTTAAAAGATTTTCTCAACATTCGCAAGATGCTTTTAATGAGAATGAACATTATGGCTATTATAAAGAGAAGAATAAATTCATTTACCCTTCTCTTCTTGTCTTATTGATTGCTTTTATTCTTGCATCCCTGTATTAATAGATACCTTTTAGAGAATGCATACTTTTTCCACAGTGTGGACAAACATCCTTTTCTCTAGATGAATGAAAACCACATTCTGAGCATGTACATCCTGGTAAATATACAACACCATTGATGTAGTGCTCATCTTTTTTTGTATCATGGATCCAATGAGGAACTCTTTTTTTCATTGCATCCAAAGCAGATTCACCTTTATTTAAACGAATTCCTTTACCAATTACTTTTTTCTCCATATTTCCTGTCTCCGGATACATATCCTACCACAAATTTATGGAAATACTTGTATTAAATTTTGTGAAATATTGGCTGCATATGATCGAATGTACAAATTTCATTAATTCCAATTTCATTTTTCAAGATAGCATACGCATCTTTAATATGAGAAGCTAAATATTTTGTTTCATGTGCATCTGAACCAACTGTAATGATTTTTCCACCAAGATCTTTATATAACTTTAGAATTGCACGAGATGGCTGTGTATCTTTTAAGCCATATTTCCAGCTGGATGTATTAATTTCAATCCCTTTTCCATCACGGATTGCATACTTCAATATTTCCGCAATGATATCTTTTTCATTCTCAAATGGATAAATTCCATTTTCATCATAGCGTGCCAGTAGATCCAAATGTGCCAGACAGGAATAATGATGAAATATCTGCATTGTCTGATAGATTTCTTTATAATATTCATCATTATACTGTTTCTGTGTTTTTCCTTTCTGGAAATCCTGCGTCCAGAACTCTAAATTATTCACCTGATGCATCGAAAACAAAACAAAATCTAATTCATTTTGATAAGAATCAAACAACTTTTCATATGCATCTACTGTAATCGATTGAATGCCAAATTCCAATCCTTTCTTAATAGATATCGAAGATGCATACTTCTTCTGATACATATTTAAAGCTTCAAAATACTTCGGATAATTCACATTAGCTAAAACAAGATCCACTTCTTTTCCATGCTCAATCGCATGCCGAATGATAATACCTTCAGGATCATCCCAATCTCTTTTAATGCCATAATCTACATGATCTGTAAAACACATTTCATCTAGGCCTAATGTAATTGCCTCCTGAATCTGATTTTCCATTGGTTCGTTGGAATCGTCAGAATACTCACAATGTAAATGATAATCTGCGTACATAAATAAATTCTCCTAAAGAAACTATACAATAAAGAAAAAATAATGGAAGAAAATCTTCCATTATTCATACAACGGATATTGATCCGTTAACTGCTTTACTTTAGCTTTTACTGTTTCTTTGTTCTTTTCAAAATCACTTGCAACAAGATACAGACATTCTGCAATCACATCCATATCTTCTTTCACAAATCCACGTGTTGTAATCGCAGCTGTACCAATTCTGATACCACTCGTAACAAATGGAGAAAGTGGTTCATTTGGAATACTGTTCTTATTTAAAGTGATATTCACTTCATCACATGCATTCTGCATAAATTTACCTGTGATATTGAAATTTGTCAGATCAGCAAGTACTAAATGATTGTCACTGCCGCCAGAAACAAGATGAAATCCGTATTTCTTTAAACTTTCTGCTAAAGCAGCACAGTTTTCAACAAGTCTTCTTTGATATTCTTTGAATGATGGCTGTAAAGCTTCCTGGAAGCACACAGCTTTTGCGGCAATGATATGTTCCAATGGTCCACCTTGCGTTCCAGGGAATACAGCCTTATTGAAGTTATATTTCTTATTTGCTTCTTCAGTTGCCAAAATAAAGCCGCCACGAGGACCTCTTAATGTTTTATGTGTTGTAGAAGTTACGACATCTGCATATGGCACTGGAGATGGGTGTAAACCTGCCGCAACTAATCCCGCAATATGTGCCATGTCTACCCAAAGTACTGCACCGCACTTATCTGCAATTTCTCTGAAACGCTTAAAATCAATAATTCTAGGATATGCAGAAGCACCCGCACAAATCATTTTTGGTTTACATTCCATGGCTTTCTTTTCGACTTCATCATAGTCAATATAGCCATCCGTATTCACACCATAGCTGACAATATTGAAATAATTACCTGAGATATTTGCAGGTGAACCATGTGTTAAATGTCCGCCAGCATCAAGGCTCATCCCCATCAAAGTATCACCTGGCTTTAATACGGCATATTCTACAGCTAAGTTTGCTGAGGCACCGGAATGCGGCTGAACATTCGCATATTCTGCACCAAATAATTTTTTTACTCTTTCAATGGCAATCGTTTCAATTTCATCAATACACTGACATCCGCCATAATATCTTTTGCCACTGTATCCTTCAGCATATTTATTTGTCGCAACACTTCCCATTGCCATCATAACTGCTTCAGAAACTATATTTTCACTCGCAATCAATTCAATATTATCTTTTTGACGCTGATATTCTCTTTCTAAAGCAGCACCAATTTCTTCATCTTTGCTTTTCACAAATTCCATCGTTTCTTTTACAATGCTCATATTCTTTTCCTCGCATTCATTGTTTTTTATTATACTAGACTTTGGATACATCACTGAAAGAAACAATGATCATTTTTCATAAATTCAGTCAGTTTTAAAAACAATTTTCAATTACATCAAAAAAAGAGATTTCAGAGAATCTCTTTGATTTGTAATAAATCTGTAATTGCATGTTCAATGGTATCTGGTACTTCTGTTTCTTTTTTCTGATAGAAACATGTATGCATATGACTATTCAAACCACCTTGCATATCAGATGTCAATGAATCTCCAATGATCATACAAGTAGAAGGATCTTGTTTCAGCTCTTCTAATGCATAATCAAAAAATTCTTTTGCTGGTTTAGATACGCCAATCTTTTCGGAAATAAAAAAATGAGAGAAGTAAGATTTAATGCCACCAATCTCTAAACGATGCAGCTGTTGTTCATATGGGCCATTGCTGGCTACGCAAAGTGTATATTTATCTTTTAGATATTCCAGCATTTCAATCGCATTCTTTTCTAAGATGGCACTGTTGTATAATGCATCTCTAAAATACGTTTCAAACCTGACACCATCAAAATCAATATCTAATGCTTCAAATACTTTATTCCATCTGATTTTTTTCAATTCTTCAAACTGTAAAGTTCCTTCTTCAATTTGTCTCCACAGCTTATCATTTTCTGTATGGAATGTATCATACATCCAATCTTCATAAGTTTTTAAATGGAACTCTTCAAAACCTTGCTTCATTGTCTGCTTTACATATGCATCAAAGCTAAGTAATGTATTATCAATATCAATCAAAACTGTCTGAATCATTTCATTCTCCTTCTCCCAAAGAAAATCTCGGAAACCCGAGATTTTTATTTACTTCCAAAGTACGTCTGGATATTCTCCACTTGCCTTCTTTTCTGCAATCTTCTGGACAACATCTGGTTTGTCTTCTTTGTAAGTTACACCAAACCATTTGTCCTTACTGGAAAGCATCTTGACAGTAATCTTGCCTTCACTGACAAGTTCACCAACTGCAGTAGGAATTACATGTTCGCACTTCATTGGATTTGCTTCTAGATTCTTTTCCAGGAAGTTTTTGAAGACTGGTTCTAATTCATCAAAGATCTTTGGTGTAAAGCCCCAGAAGTTCATAGAAACTAATGCATGGTCATCAATTGGTTTCCATTCACCATTTTCTTCATATACTGCGTGGCCATCCTTTAATGCGATCTTCTGAATTTCAACGATATGTGAAAGATTGCCATCTTTTTCTTCACAAAGACCTCTTGTTACTGTACCATTGGCTGTTAATGTATTGAGACACTGGAAGCCAACCATTGCATAGTGATCATCACTGATTTCATTTGTCAGATAATCAAAGACAACTTTATATGCATCTCTTCCATAGAAGTCATCCGCATTAATAATTGCGAATGGTTCATTTACAACACCCTTGCAAGCCAGTAAAGCATGTGTTGTTCCCCAAGGCTTTTCTCTACCTTCTGGTACTGTAAATCCTGCAGGAATATTGTTCATATCCTGGTAGGCAAATTCTACTTCCATACCATTTCTTGCAACTTTGTCTGTTAATGCGTTTCTAAAGAGCTGTTCATGTTCTTTGCGGATAATTAAAACAACTTTTCTAAATCCTGCCTGGTAAGCATCATAGATTGAGAAATCAATGATTGGTTCTCCATGAGAACCAACTCCATCAATCTGCTTCATTCCTCCATATCTGCTTCCCATACCTGCTGCTAAGATAACTAATGTTGGGTTCATTTTCTGTTTTCTCCACCTTTTCTTATTTTCTATTATATCAAACTTTAGGATATAATAAATAACATGAAAAAAATCATATTAGCATCGAAAAGTCCAAGAAGAAAAGAACTGTTAGAAAAATGTAATCTTTCATTTGTTTGTGAACCAGCAGATATTGATGAAACTTTGAAGCAGGATCTTTCTTTACAAGACGCAGTCAAAGAATTATCCTATCGAAAAGCAAATGCAATTCTTGAAAGTCATCCTGATTGTATTGTCATTGGTTCTGATACCATCGTTACTTTAGATGGAAAAGTTTTAGGAAAACCAGCCAATGAACAAAATGCATTTGAAATGTTGAAATCTCTACAGGGAAACACACATCAAGTTATCACAGGTATCTGTATTCTATCTAAAAACAGAAACTTTCAGGATGTCGTAACATCCAATGTCACGTTTGATATCATGTGTGATGAAGAAATTCTTGCATATATTCGAACAGGTGAATGTCTTGATAAAGCTGGATCCTATGGAATTCAAGGATATGGTGGCAGATATATTACACATATTGATGGTGATTATTATGCAATTATGGGATTGCCATTGCATATTGTGTACGAAGAATTAAAACATATTGGCTTATACTGATGAATTTGTTATCATATATAAGCTTTATGCCGATTTAGTATAGTGGCAATACAGATCCATGGTAAGGATCAGCGGAGAGTTCAATTCTCTCAATCGGCATGTAAAAACCGCATATTCTGCGGTTTTTTATTTTACTTTGTTGATTGTTTCCTGCATCGCATTTCGAAACACTTCAGATTGCGATACACCTAATTGTTTACATGCATCTTTGCATTCCTGTGCAAATGCTTTTGGATAGCTTCCTCCAACACGCATATAGTTTTCCTTGATCCATGTATTCATATATTTGATGTTTTTTGCTTTTTTTTCTTCGTCCATTGTTAAATTCTCCTATATAAAAAGCATAACGCCTTACATGACATTATGCTTCTCACTTACTATTTTTTGTTTAAATCGTACAGGATACGCATACCTTTATATGCAACATCAGGATCGAACAAATCAATTTCTTTTGTTTCTTTCGCAATCACTTTACCAAGTCCACCTGTTGCGATTACTAAACAATCTTTCAGTTTCAATTCTTTTTTCATTTGTTTGATGATATATTCAACAGAACCAATATATCCATAAATCACACCCGCCTGCATACCTGTAATTGTATTCCCATTTAGAATACTTTCAGGTTTCTGAATTTCAATTTCAGGAAGCTTTGCGGTTTGACTTGTTAATGCATTGGCAACAATACCAAGACCTGGTGCAATAACTGTATATTTAAACACACCTTCTCCACTAATATAATCAAATGTTGTTGCCGTACCAAAGTCAACAATAATGCATGACTTATGATATGTATGATATGCCATGGAAATATCTACAATACGATCTGCACCTACTTCACGAGGGTTATCTGTTCGAATGGAGATACCTGTTTTAATGCCAGGACCAACAATGATTGGATCTTTATGAAGAAATTTAACGATTGCGGATGTTAAGGAATACATGATCTTAGGTACAACAGAAGAAATGATAACTGCTTCAATATCATCATCCTGCAATTTTGTCATATCTAACAGTTCTTTGATGCATAAGCCAAATTCATCTGATGTTCTAGGTGTTTTTGTGGTTAAGCGGAAAGAACCTATGACTTCATTACCTTGCATCAATCCTAGAGAAATATTTGTATTTCCAACATCGATTGTCATCAGAATATTCATGCTTTTTTCTCCTTTAGACATGTTTTGAGTATTTTTACTGCAGTATCGTATTTGGATAGAATTCCAAATTCTTCTTCATGATCTTTTGAAATCAAAGTAACAATATTTGTATCCGTACCAAATCCAGCACCTTTTTCTTTCAGATTGTTTGCGACAATATAATCACAATTTTTCTTCACAAGCTTTTCTTTTGTTCTCTCTACCATGTTTTCTGTTTCCATGGAGAAGCCAATTAAAACCTGTCCATCTTTTTTATTTTCTCCAAGTGTTTTCAAAATGTCCTGTGTTCTCTTTAGAGGGATAGACATTTCTCCTTCACTTTTATGAATTTTGTTATCAGCGACACTGACAGGTGTATAATCAGCAACTGCAGCTGCCAGAATCATACAGTCCATATCATTTTGTCTAGACAGGACAGCTTCTGCCATATCTTTTGCACTCGTAACATGTACCATTTCAACATCACGAATATCTTCGATTTGTTTCGTTCCACTGACTAAAGTAACATGTGCTCCCATATTTCTAGCAGCACGTGCTAAAGCATATCCCATCTTTCCCGTAGAATGATTTGTAATCATACGAACAGGATCAATTGCTTCACTTGTAGGACCGGCAGTCACAAGAATATGTTTTCCTGTTAGAAACTTATCATCTTCCATCACTTCTTTGATTTTATCTTCAATTTCATCTGGTTCAGGGAGTCTGCCCTTACCAACATCTCCACAAGCCAGATATCCAGAATTGCTTTCAAAGATATGCATTCCATAATTTTTACATTTCTGAATATTATCCTGTGTCACTGGATTCATTAACATTTGTGTATTCATTGCAGGTACAATCAGTTTCTTACAATTGGAAGCTAAGAATGTTGTTGTTAACATATCATCCGCAATTCCATTTGCAACTTTAGCGATGACGTTCGCTGTTGCCGGAGCAATCACAAATAAATCTGCTTTCTTTGCTAAAGAAATATGATGTACATCTGGTGTGTAGTCTATTGTAAACATATCAGTAATTACTTTATTATTGGACAATGTCTGAAATGTTAAAGGCGTAACAAACTCTTGTGCTTCTTTGCTCATGAGTACATGCACATCATATCCCTGTTTTTTTAAACTAGATACAAGATAGCAAATCTTATAGACTGCGATACCACCTGTAATACCTACAATAATACACTTATTTTCATTCATTCTTGATTCCCATCCTCTCTGCAGCTGGACGAAGTGCTCTCGTTAATACTGGTACAACAATTGCAGCTAATACTGTTTCTAGAATACCATTTGTTGTAATCGTTGTGAAAAATGCAATGGCTAAAGCACCTGTTGTAATATTTAAAGCATCTGCATATGGCTGTGCAAAGAATACCCAGATTCCACCTAATACTAGAAGTGTATGAATGATTGTATTCAATGCTGCAGCTAAAGTTGCTGATAATGCTTTGTTATTTGTTTTTCTTACAATAAAACGATACATCATTCCTGACAAGTAGCCAAGTAAAATTCGTGGACCAAATGCAATTAACAATGAAAATGCATTGCCATGCATATTACCAACTTGAACAAATGGTGTAAATACAAAGGAAGTAATACCTGGCTGCATTGTTGCACGTACACAAGATGTTAAGCCAAATACAAATCCAATTCCTGCACCAAATTCTGGTCCTAACAATACACCAGCTAAGATAACTGGTAAATGCATCGTTGTAATGGATAATGCCCCTACTGGTATGTAACCAATCGGTGTCACTGACATGATGACTTCAATGGCAACAAAAAAAGCCGCCAATGTAAGCTGCTGAATGCGTTTTTTCTGACTGTTCATAGTTTTTTCCTCCTGCCGTTCATATTTCAGATACAGTGAATCTAATAACAGATATTTAGACGAAATCATTGAAATCGATGTCTTTAAATAGATCACCGTCTCATTCGCCGAAAATATTATACACGAATTCTTTTTATTCATAATCATTTTGTGAAATTTTTAGCTATGTAAACGTTTGCATTTTGTGAAAAAGAAAAGACGAAGCATTTTACCTCGTCAATTCACCTATTTTACTTACAAAATGCATCCAGTCTTTGTTCGATTTCTTTATCACGTTTTATTTTTGGATGTACCATTTTCCCTTTCGTAAATACAAGTTCAATGTTCTTTAGAGCATTCAGATCATCTAATGGATTTTCTTTTACCACGATCATATCTGCCTGTTTACCCGCATCAATAGAACCAGTTATATCAGAAATTCCTGCCAGAATTGCATTCTGTAATGTTGCAGTATATATAGCAAACCCATTTGTTACGCCAACATACTTATGGAAATATACAAGTTCACGATAGAAATCATATTGTGTTATCCAAGGACAGCCAACATCATTTCCTAATCCAACTGGAATATGATTTTCCAGTGCAGCCTTACTACACTCTATAATGCCATCAAACACCATTTTTCCATTAAATAACTGTGTATCATCAACCTTTGATACAGATGGATCAAATAAAGCAAATGGTAATGCTGGAGATAATGTCGTAATTAAGAATGCTTTCTTTTCTTTAAAAAGCTCCATCATTTCCTGATCTGGTTTTGCACCATGTTCAATACTATCCACACCATTTCTTAAAGCAGCCTTTACGCCTTCTGTAGATTCAACATGTGCACTTGTTAATAAGCCTAACTGGTGTGCTTTTTTACAGATTGTCTGGATCATATCTTCCGGCATCTTCATTTCACCAGGAACACCTTTTTCTTTTGCATCTAAAACACCACCAGTAATCATCAGCTTCACAAGATCTACACCTTGTACATACGACGCTTCTACAAAGCGTTTTGCTTCTTCATTATTTCTAGCAACTCTAGCAACACTGCCAGCCATATGGCCACCTTCTACCGTGATTCCTTCATTTGCGGCAAGAATCATAGGTCCTGTCTTTTTACCAGCTTTGATTTCATTTCTTAATCGTGTATCAAGATCTTTTAAACCACCAACAGTACGAATTGTTGTAACGCCGCCATACAATTCCAGTTTGGCAAAATTACATACCATTTGATACGCAATTGCTCTTGTTACTGGATTTGAAAACAAGAAATCCACTGTTTTCTTATTATCTTTCTGCTTTCCAGAATGTGCACCATTCCCAGCTAGATGCACATGCATATTGATGAGTCCTGGTAAGATATACTTTCCTTCTAAATCAACAATGTCATAGCCACCTATCAATGATTTCGCGATCTTTTCAATCTTTCCATCACTTACATAGATATACTTTCCTTCTTCTACATGCATATCTCTGTGTCCATTTAATAATTTTGCATTTGTAATTACATATCTCATATACGTTCGCTTCCTCTGTATTCATTATATTAAAAAAAGGACGTAATGTCCTTTTATAAAACAGTTTGATCAATTAGTGCATCATCCATAAATAAATGATGGATATTAGAAGTATCACAGGATACTTCACTTTCCTTCACTAAACGGAATCCAGAATATTGAAATTGTGGAGTTGTTGCACAAGATACAAACGTATAAGAATCTTGTGATAAATTCTCTGCCGCAAACATGACACCTTTAGGAATGACAACCATTGCTTCTTCGGAATCTTTCATACCAAGATCTTGTGAAGTTACATTTCCATCTTCATCGATCATTGTAATCTTCATTCCACATCCTTCATGGAAATACCAGATTTCATCACAGTCAATGACATGAAAATGAGAAATATCATTCTTTACTAACATGAAATAAATACTGCCTGCACATTCTCTATTTTCCTGATACAAGTATGGGGCAGTATATACTTCCGCAAAATGTCCACCTTCTGGGTGTGGATGTAAGTGATACTTTTCAATTAACTGTTCAATACGATTCATTTCTACTCTCCTGCAACTAAGTTATTGACCCAGATTCCTTTATGAACAAGGAATAAACCTAAGATGACTTTATATAAGTCTACAACAGTTACAGTCAAATACATATATTGAATTGGAAGCGTTGTAAAATGTGCAAGCGCATATGCGACTGGAAAACTCACAAAAATTGTTCCAACAGAATCAAACAAGAATGTAATAATTGTTTTTCCACCACAGCGCAGCGTAAAATAGGATGCGTTGTAAATTGCGGAAATCCACATTGTCATTCCGCCAAAGCGAAGCATTGTTGCGGCAACATTTCTAACACTGTCACTTGTCTGATATAAAGCTGGGAACAGTGGTGCAAGCAACATTAATGAAATACCAAAGCAGATTGCAATCATGACTGTACATACAATCAATTTACGATCTGTATCTACTGCCTCTTCAATATTGCCAGCGCCTAAATGCTGACCAACCATAATAGAAATACTGTCACCCATTGCAATATTTGATACAAAGAATAAATTCGTAATCGTTGAAGAGATGTTATATGCAGCTAAAGCATCAATTCCTCTTGTGGAATAACATTGCGTAATCATAGCTGTGCCAATGGACCACATAATTTCATTACAGACAAGTGGAAAACCTTTGATACAGATAGATTTCACTAAATTCGCTGGAATCGAAAAATGATGAAATAGCCCTGTATAGAATGGAAATCTTTCTTTATTTTTTAACGCAAAGAAAATAGAAAGAAGCATTTCCGCAAATCGAGAGATTACAGTTGCGATGGCTGCACCTGCAGGTCCTAAAGCCGGAAAGCCAAACAAACCAAAAATCAGAATGCTATTTCCAATAAAGTTGACAACAACTGCAGATACACTGGCAATCATTGGTAATCTTGTTTCTCCGCATTCTCTCATGGAAGATGAAATACATTGAGATAATGCAAATGGAATAAATCCAATTGTCATAATATAAATATATTGTGTTGCATATTCCATTGTCTTTGTAATCGTAGTTAAATCATCCTGTTCTGGATGCATAAATAAGCCAATGAGATTCTTTCCAAATACAAGAAAGCCAAAGATAAATATGCAGGCAATTAATATTTCAACAATCAATTTAAAACGCAGACAATTTCTAACACCATCTGTATCTTTCTTTCCAGCAAACTGTGCACCAAAGATACTCGCAGCAGATATCGATCCAAATACCGCAAGATTAAATACCGTAACGATCTGATTTGATACAGAAACGCCACTCATTGCAAGTGTACCTGTCTGACCAACCATAATGTTATCCAGCATATTTACAAAACTAGTAATCAACTGCTGAATGAGTAAAGGTATCGCAATGACGAATACCTTATAATAAAACTGTTTATTTCCTATATACTTATTTAATTTCATTTGTAGATTCTACCATACCTCATATAAAAAGACTATATCTTTCAAAGATACAGTCTATTTGATTATTTCTGATAATGCTTTTTGAATTCTTCCATTTCAGCATCATTACAGTAAATGAAATGACCAGGAACAATTTCACGGAATGTAGGTGCATTTTCAGCATAATTCCACTTCTTTGCTTCCTCTTCTTCATCAAATGTAATTAATGTTTTTGCCTTTTCAATTTCAGGGTCAGGTAATGGAATTGCTGACATCAATGAAATTGTGTAAGGATGCATTGGATTCTTGAACAATTCATTTGTTTCCGCAAGTTCTACGATCTGTCCCTTATGAATAACCGCAATTCTATCTGAAATATAACGAACAACAGATAAGTCATGTGCAATAAAGATCTGTGTTAATCCTTTGTCACGCTTGAATTCATTCAACAGGTTTAATACCTGTGCACGAATAGAAACGTCCAAAGCAGAAATAGGTTCATCCGCAATCAGTAATGTTGGTTCCATAACCATGGCACGTGCAATACCGATACGCTGTCTTTGACCACCAGAGAATTCATGTGGATATCTTGTTGCATGTTCAGCAAGTAATCCTACAGATTCCAATGCGTTCAATACCTTCTGCTTACGATCTTCTTCATCTTTATATAAATGGAAGTTCTGTAAACCTTCGCTGACAATATAGTCAATTGTAGCTCTTTCATTTAAGGATGCAGCTGGATCCTGGAATACCATCTGCATATTTCTGATAACCCAACGCTGATCTTCATGAGAAATCTTTCCATTGATCTTCTTTCCCATGAAATAGATATCACCATTAGAAGTAGGATTGATACGAATGATTGCACGACCAATTGTTGTTTTACCAGAACCAGATTCACCTACAAGAGAAAAAGTTTCTCCCTTATATACGTTAAAATTAACATCGTGAACTGCCTTGAATTCCTTCTTCCCATTATAGAAAGTAACAGCGAGATCTTTAACTTTCAATAAAATTTCTCTACCATTTTCATCCTTTTCGAGGACAGGATTCTGTAATGTTTCACTCATTTAATGCTCCTCCTGTTCTGCAATTACCTGCTTCATTCTTTCGTGTAGTGATGATACCTGTGCTGGTGGTTCTACCTTTGGAGCTCTAGGATCCAATAACCATGTCTTAGCGTAATGTGTATCTGATACCTTAAACATAGGTGGTTCTTCTTCAAAATCGATTTCCATCGCATAGTCACTTCTTGGTGCAAATGCATCACCCTTGATTTCATCATACAAGCTAGGTGGAGTACCATGAATTGCATATAATGGTTCACCCTTGATACCAAGCTGAGGAAGAGAACTTAATAAACCCCATGTATATGGATGCTTTGGTTCATAGAAGATTTCATTGACAGTACCATATTCAATGATCTGTCCAGAATACATGATAGCGACACGATCAGCTACATTTGCTACAACACCTAAGTCATGTGTAATGAAGATGATTGTGTAACCATACTGCTTCTGCAGTTTCTTGATCAAACGAATAATCTGTGCCTGAATTGTAACGTCTAGCGCTGTTGTAGGTTCATCACAGATCAAGATATCTGGATGACAAGCTAAAGCAATCGCAATAACGATTCTCTGTCTCATACCACCTGAATACATGAATGGATATTCATCAAATCTACCTTCAGCGTTGTAGATACCAACTTCTTCCATCAATTTGATAGCTTCTTCTTTTGCTTCCGCAAAAGATTTACCCTGATGCTTTTCAATAACTTCTGTAATCTGCTTTCCAATTGGAATAATTGGATTTAAAGAAGTCATTGGATCCTGGAAAATCGTGGCAATCTTCTTACCACGAATTGCTTCCCAGTCTGCATCTGTTTTATTTGCATAAAGGTCTTTACCTTCAAACATTGCTGTACCATTCGTAACTTTACCATTGCTTTCAAGCATACCAGTAAATGTTTTTGTAAATACTGATTTACCAGAACCAGATTCACCAACGATTGCTAATGTTTCGTCTTTATATAAATCAATAGAGATATTACGAATCGCTCTTAATTGTTTGCCTCTGACTGTGAACTGCACTTCAACATTGGAAGCAGATAAAATGATTTCCTGATTTGTTGTCATTGTTTTGCCTCCTTATCTATGTGTTCTTGGGTCAGCAGCATCCGCCAATGTCTGACCAGCTACATATAATGAAACTGTAATAATTGCAGAAACTGCAACTGGAATCCAGAATAAGTAACCTGAGTTTGTCATAAAGATTCTATTTGCAGAAATTGTTTTACCTAAAGATGGTGTACTTTCACCAACACCAATTCCTAACCATGCTAAGAATACTTCAAGAGAAATATATGATGGCAAGTCTCTTGAAATAGAAGTAACAATAATAGAAATCAAATATGGAAGAATGTTATTTTTAACAATTGTCCATTTGCCTGTACCTAAGCATCTAGATGCAAGGTTATATTCACGGTCACGAATAATCATAACCTGTGTACGAATGAAGTATGCTGTACCTAGCCAGGAAGTAACAGACATTGCGAAGATCAACTGCCAGAAACCTCTGCCTAAGATATACATCATAACGAATACGATCAATGTAAATGGTACGTTAGCGATAATGTTATAGATTTCAATCATCCATTTATCCATGGATTTTGAATAACCCCAGATAGAACCAACAGTAACACCTAATGTAATTGTGATCAAAGTAGTTAAACCAGCAATACCTAAAGAGTTACGAGCACCAATCCATACTACATTCCACAAGTTATCACCATAACTGTCAGTACCAAACAAATACTTAAAGCATGGGCCAATAAACTTCATAGAATCATTGTTGATATTTGAATGAGAAATACCATTGTATCCACTGAGCATTGGATCAATGATAGATAATAAGATAACAATAGAAGCAATAATCAAAATTGCAATTGTAGATTTCTTGCTTAAGAATTGTTTGAATACAGATCTCCAGTAAGAATACTTAGGAGCAGCAATATGTTCTGATTCACGTTCGTCGCTTTTAACGAATACAAATTTATTATTCATTTCACTCATCAGTTTGCACCTCCATCATCTGTTAATTTAATTCTTGGATCCACAACCGTCATTAACAAGTCACCAATCAATACCGAGAAGATTGATAGAGATGTATAAAGAATTGTTAAAGCGACAATCATTGCGTTGTTATGCTCATTGATAGCGTCTGGTAATAATTTACCTGTTCCAGGAATCGCAAATACTGTTTCAGTTAATACAGCACCTGTGATTGTTAAGATAATACTTGCTGGAAGGTCATGAACAATAGGAATGACCGCATTTCTAAGGATATGTTTCTTAAAAATTTCACTCTGCGAAAGACCCTTTGCACGTGCAAACTTAACATAGTCAGCATTTGACTGGTCTAGCATATATCTTCTTGTCCAAAGCATTAATGAACCAGTATTCATTAAAGCTAAGATAACAATTGCTGGAATATAGCTCTTAATATTATGTGCCCCAAGTGAAGGGAATGACGTTGGGAAACCTAATAAATAGAAAACCTGTCTTCCGAAGAAGATAAATGCAAGTGATGGTACCGCAATCATGAAGTTGATCCATACTGTACCAATATGGTCTGCTGCCTTACCTTTATGAGAAGCCATTAACATACCAGCAGGAATTGCAATACAATACGCAAGAAATAATGCCAATACACCAAATGTCATGGATGTAGCAATCATTGATGGATCTTTCTTCGTTGTATCACAAGTAGCATAGTTGTCTGTAAATTTATTCTTGTCTAACTTATCAAGGTTCTTTGTTGCCTTATATGTGCAGCTATGCTGAATTACAGCACTCTTTGTCTTAGAGCCAGTTTCAAACTTCTGCATTGTAGATTTTTCTGTACCTTGACCAGAAGATATTACCTTAGAAATATCTGTATATGCATAAGAAGGATAAGATTTACCTAAATTCAAAGAAATTACATTCTGATGAATAAATGGGAAACTTCCATCAAAATAAATCAAATACTTATGCTTTGTACCTTCACCCATTAATGCAGGTACACCATTATAATCTGTTCCGAAATAGATTCTTCTCTTAAGATCTGGATTAGAACTGTCGTTCACTCTCCAAGGATGATCGATTTCAATTAAGTTAGAAAAGAAATTTGCGACAATCTTAAAGATTGGAACATCTTTGTAAGCATAATAACCACCAGCTTTATACTGCTTTACTGTCCAACCATCTGCTTCATACTTTTCTGCGACTTCTTTTGCCTGAGATGAACCATTCACATTACAAGCTTCAACGCTGTCAGCAGCGTAAGCTTTACACATATCTACCTGTTCATCAAAGTAAATATAACCTAATCTTTCATAGGCTGTGTTTTTATATCTCTCTCTGTCATCTGCCTTACCACCTAACTTCTGATATGTTGGGTCAGTTTTGAAAATCAAATGACGAGGTATTAATGTATAGATCATAACCATAGCGATAACAGTTACGATAAATGCAGAGAGAATTGCACGTACTACACGCCCCCATACATATTTTTTCATAATTTATGTCCTCCTTTCACAATTTTTCGTGAAATTTATCGTTTTCTCAAAACAAACGATAAGGAGGCACAGCCTCCTTATCATCTATTGTAATGTTTTTTGAAGTTCGTTATTACTGAGCGTTCTTCTGAGCGTCAGCAACCTTGTCCTTCTGCCACTGTTCATAAGCTGCGTTGTAGTCTTCAGCCTTAACAGGATCCTTCTGGATGATCTTGCCCTTGTACTTGCTTGACTGATAAGCACCAGAGAATGGGACAACTCTAGAAAGTGTGAAGTTAACAGCTGCTGTTTGAGTCTGAACTGGAATAGCAATAGCATTATCTAAGAGATATGCTTCAGCCTTTGCTTCAGCTTCGTAACGAGCATCGAGGTCATCATTGATTGCATATGCATCATCGATCATCTTCTGGTAATCAAGTAAGCCAACTGCTTCAATAGCTGCATCGTTAGCCTTGTTATCAGCGTCGTTATCATATTCATTTGATCCATAGAAGCATAGACCCATAGACTGTGATAGAACGTCACCGTTAACTGGTGAGAAGATGCTTAAGTATGTCTTAGGATCGATGTAGTCAGCACCCCAACCTGTTGAAGTTGAGATATCCCAGCAAGCATCCCATGGACCTGTAGCTGTATAAGAAGAAGCTGTGTATTCATCATCACTGACTGGGTGAACAACGATATCAACATTTTCAGAACCTAAAGATTCTTCAATGGACTGTTCAAGAGAAGCAGCCTGCTTTGGTAATGAAGCAGAAGCATCATCTGTTAACAGGTCAAGAACGATTGGCCAGGAAACATCTGTTAATTCCTTCTTAGCAAGTTCTAATTCTTCCTTAGCTTTTTCAGGATTGTAAATGGAATCCTGTCCTTCAGAAAGATCGATTGATGGATCTTCACTAGCTTCCTGAACTAATTCACCATAAGACTTACCATCAGAAGTAGAAACAAGGTTCCATGGTGTTTCAAGAGTACGAATTACCTTTTCAGCAATTGTCTTGTCCAGAACTGTTCCCATGTAGGAAACTCTATCGAAACCATACTTGAGAGCTTTTCTGAAGTGAGTATTTAGAAGAGCCTTCTTAGTATCAGCCTGCTGAGCCTTTGTCTTTGATGAGTTATCAAAGTTTGTTCTGTTGAAGTTGAAGTTGATACCGAATGTATAGTTGTTCTGCTGTGGGTTGAATGCGTATTCCTTATACTGTTCTAAATAAGATTCGAAGTCCTTAGCAGTTGTTAATAATGTAGCCTGATAGTAAGGATTAGATTCAGATTCAAAGCCCTTAACAGTAGCAGCTGGATCAGAACCATCATTGAATACACGGTTTACATTCTGGATGTATACGTGTTCAGCATCCCAGTACTGTTCATTCTTATGCATCTTCTGAGAAGACTTAGATACGATTTCATCTACGATGTATGCACCATTGTAAAGAATGGATGATGGGTCTGTTGCCTTACCATAGCTACAGTTTGTTGGGTCTGGTGAACCAAGCTTACAACCATCGCCCTTGCTTTCAAGGAATTCCTTGTTTACTGGCCAGAATGAGTTGTTAGCTACAACTGTATGGAAGAATGGTGTTGGGGCTGTTAATGTGTATTCAACAGTCTTGTCATCAAGAGCCTTGATACCAACCTTATCCCAGTCAGCATCTGTTCTTTCAGACTTGCCATATTCTGCTAAGCCTTTAACATAGCTTTCAGCAATTGCAATTGTTGCACCCTGGAAATCAGATAAGTGACGAACACCGTTTACGAAGTCTTCAGCTGTAACATCAGCATATTCTTCTTCAGTGTTTGTAACCCACTTAGCATCTCTCAGGTGGAATGTCCAGACTGTAGAGTCTTCGTTGTGTTCCCAGCTTTCTGCTAGAGCACCTACGTAGTTATTATATTTGTTTGTTTCTGTAAGACCATCTACCAGGTTGGATGTGATCTCAGCATCTGTAGCATTCATTGATAAATGCCAATCCAATGTTTGAAGATCACTTGTGAAGACGTAGTTAGCATCTTCGGATGTTGTGTTTGTTGCTTCTGTACCAGCTGAACCAGCTCCGCCTGCAGAACATCCTGCAGCGAGAAGTACTGCCATAGAAGCACATAAAATCTTTTTCATAGTACTTTTCCCTCCAAAGTAGTTACTATTTTAAAGTTTGTGTTAAGGTGCGTCAACGCAAATATGAACTTTTCATGAAAGATTGCAGATGAAAAATTGAAAATTTTGAAAATGTTTCATAAATTCATTCGTTTCCTAGGAAAAAACATGTGTTTTTCATTCAATTACAGTTTTTTCGCAAATACTGTACTACTTGCTTTCATAAAGCCTTGTTTTATGAATACTGCAATATTTTTATCATTTTCAGCCATTTCAACTTTGATTTCTTCGATTCCATTCTTCTTTGCTTCTTCAATGAAAAGCTGAATTGTTTTTGTTCCAATCCCTTGATTCCTTTTTTCATATTCCACAATGATATGCATCCAGCAGATTGCATCTGTCTCTTTAACATATCCGATTTCTCCAGCATAGGAATGATTCTCATCAAAAATATAACGATAGAAATAATTCTCATTCAACCCCCATTTCTGATAAAATGGTTCCCATTTTTTTGCATCAAATGGAAAAGGTCCACCATATGCTTCATTGAATGACATCGTCTTTTCATCTTCAACAAGTTGCTTACGATACCAAAGATCTTCAATATGTGGCTGAAATAAGCAAACTTCATTTTTCAGTGTTAAGGCAAATTTTAATTCAATTTCAAATTTTGAATGGTTATGGTTAGCTTCATTTAAACCTGTATTGTTATATTCTTCTGCAAATGTATCTCCACATTCTAAAAATGTATATAGTTCAAATCCATAGAAATCTGCCACTGCCTGCACACCTGCAATTTCCATTTCCACCGCTAAGCATCCATCTTCTCTTCTTTTCTGTACTGCTCCTCTTGTTTCTCTTGTAAATGCATCTGTTGTCCAGACTCTTCCTTCAATGTATGGAATATGATTTTCTTTAAAAAACGAAGCCACTTTTTCGTGATTTTTGATTGCAATATAGTCTGAAGGTTTTTTAAAGTGATATGACATGCCTTCATCACGATAGCTTTCTATTGGGATGATATACTTTCCCTTAGTCTTCTCGCTGATGCTTCCACAAGATCCAGACATGATAAAACGATATGCACCACTTACCCACGCCGCTTCAATCATACATTGCGCGCACATTGTACTTCCTAATTCTGTGAGATAGAATGCAATCTCTTTTTCCTTGTATACAAGAGACATAATATCTGTAGAACCATTACATCCTCTAATTTCAGATATTTTTTTACATGCATATGTTGTTAATATTTTCTGATAGATCTGATCTGAAAAGATAATGATGCATGTATCCACCATCTTTCCTTGTTTTCCATAAAAATCTTCTTCATTGATATATGTTTCTGTTGCAATATCAAGCGAATCTGTAATCATAAATCATTCCTCCTATAAAAAATACACATTCTTAACAAAGAATGTGTATACCCTGATTAGTCAGCTAATGTTCCAAATGGATCCCATGGAGCAACCTGAACAGGTTCTTTTTCAAGTGCAGCTAAAGCTTCTTTTGATAAGAACTTCTTGTTCACTGCAACAACATACATGTATTTATCAAACCATGTATCACTTCCAATAAAATATCCTTGATTTGCAACTTTATCACCCCAGGAGTTTTCAATCTTCCAACGATTTGGCTTGCCATTTTCATCAAGATTGACACCTGTCAGCATCATTGCATGGTTCATTGCAGACTGATGTGCATCCAGCATTTCTGCTTTTGTCATAGATAGATCCATATCTAATGTATTTTCATAGTCATACTGTGCATCATCCCATAGACCACTTTCACGATCTCCATCTGGTCCACAATCACATCCAAACCATACTGGTTCTCCACTCTTCAACTGTTCAATCGTTGCATTCTTGAATTCATCCAATGGTAAGTTCAACATATTGATTGGATTGCCATTTACAACGTTTCCAAGATATTCAACAGTATATGTCTTGTAATATTCCTTGTTAGATGTAGGTGCATTGATGCAGTTAATGTAGTCATCAATATCTGCACCTAAATAATTTTCATAGAACTGTGCTGGTGTTACGTGATATTCAGCGTGATGCTTCTCAGAAGCATCTACATACTCAAATGTAAACTCCTTTGGTGGTAAACCAAAGCAGGAAGCAATCAAAGAATAGATTTCTTTTAATGCCTGTGCCTTTAGAGCAGGAATATCTGCACCTTCTTTTCTTGTATCCACAACAAACTTTCTAAGTCTCTTATTCAAAAGTCCATTCATTGTTCTTGTATGAGAAGACTGATATGTTTCTGGCATTGCTGTCTTTGGACATAGTCCGTATTTCTTAACAAGAGACTGTACCATATTCCACTGTCCGCCATCGCCAACAGCCCAGCTTAAAAGATATCTCATCTTTTCACTATCCATTGGATTGTTAATTTCATTTAATGCACATTCCATAAACCAGTTTGCTTTTTCTAGTTTATCAAAGAATGCAATATAATTCTGTGATAGTTCAAATTCTTTAATGTTATATTTCTTAGCAATCTTTTCTCTTAAGAAATTCATTGAAGAGAAAATCCAGCATCTGCCAGACTGCATTTGATTTGTTGCCTTCATTGTTTTTAAATCAACACTAAAGATATTTGGATTATGACATTCTGCATCAAATACACGTGAAATAGTATTTAAATCATTCTTTGTCAATGCATTTCTTACAACACGTGCCTTCGCATCTGCTTCATAATTTGTACGTAATTCATTTAATAATGTGCTTGAGATTTCTTCCATAATTCACACCCTCACTCTCAGTGATTTCTATCCTATCACATAAAAAAGAGAACGCTCTTCAAAACGTCCTCTATTATTTAAAATTTTTTACATTTGTCTGAAAATTTTTTCAAGCAATGTTTAAATTCTTAAAGATAAAGTATTTTGGTCCCTGGTATTTCTGCGTCGTTGTATTTTCGCTGGAAAATTCAACATCTTGTAATGCTTCATAGATGTTTCCCGTAATAGAAAAACCAGTTAATGGAATATACTTCTCTCCATCAAAGTATCTAGCCAGTCGAACTTCTCCTCCAAAATAACCAGAAGCACTTTCTAACTGCGGTGCAGAGAAATGATCAATAATCAAATGTGGCTGCAAGGCATCTACTGTATTCTTTGCTTTAATCTCAGCAACTGGATAGGAACCAGTAATTTCTTTGGCATTTAGATAATGACCATATTGAATATCACCAAATAAATTTGTGTTAATACCATCATGGATGATTTCTGTTTCTTTTAAAACAACACCATGACTGTCAAATGCACTTGAAAAAGCAACGCCATCAATCTGTCCTTTTAGAATCATATCAAACTTTGTATTTGAAACAGGTTTATCAATATCATAGTGATTCGATTGTGTCACGTGAGAAGCATAGGATGTATTCTCCATGATATTGCCTGCAATAAGGTTTGCCATTTCACCATACATGTATACTGGTGTATCTTTTGTAATATTCACTGTATCAATCGTCCTGGCAATACTTCTTTGCTTTACTAAATGTAGAATATCACGGATATCCTGTTCAATAGATGCTTTATCAAATGTGTTATTTCTGTAATATTTGTATGATTCAAATTCTTCATTGTTATGACTACTTGTAGGAATCGTTTCAAATTCAACAGATAACTTTGTATCTACATGATGTACATCATTAGAATTCAGAAATTCTGTACGTGTAACATAGACAAAGATTTCCGTTGCATTCAGCCAGCTCTCACTTGACTGATTTGCCTCATCAATTGCTTCAGCAGCTTTTAAAGCAATCGCATTTAAAGATTCTTTATTTGCCGATTCCTTGATCAAAGATGCTTGATTGGATGCTAAAGGATAATATGGATTCAAAGCTGTTTCTGCTTTTTTTACAGCACCAGTAATTTTAGCATTTAAAGAATCAGCATCATCAGCACTAGTTACCGCAATCATACTGCTTCCTCTTTTATCATCTACATCTTTATATACAACAATAGAAACTGTATCTGTATTTACAACACGGTTTAATTCCATCTTCTTTTTTACAAAAAATAGTTCACTTGCATTCTTTGTAACTTTTGTATATTCATAATCAGATAAATCTGAATGATTTTTTAATACTTGTACGATTTCTTCTGTATTCATCATGATAATTTTGCTTTTCCTTTCAAATATGGTCCACCATCTGACACAAATACCCATTCTTTATGTCCTTTACCACACATTCCCATACCAAAGATATGAACATCTTTAGATACCATTGAAATAGAGTTTAACAAGTCTACAACACTTCCAGAAATCACAACTGGAGCAACAATATGATCTGTCATTTTTCCATCAACAATTTCAATTCCATATCCTGCAGTACACTGGATCTGCCAGTTTTTAGGATCTTCCATCCCATTATTGCTTTGACATAAGTAATATCCATGCTTAATTGATTTAATCATATCTTCTACAGAATCATTGCCTGCATCAAAGAATGTATTTGTCATTCTTGTATATACTTTACGTTTATAAGATTCTCTTCTTCCATTTCCTGTTGGTTCTGTCCCAAGTTCCATTGCACTCAGACAGTCAGAAATACCCGTTTGCAGAATACCATTTTTAATAATATTTGTTTTGCCAGCTTCAACGCCATCATCATCAAAGAAATAGGAAGCTGCAGAAACGCAGGAAGCTGCACCATCATACATATTCACAACATCACTTGCTACTCTTTTACCAACGTACTGTACTGCCTTGGCACGTTCTTTTACAAACATATCCATTTCCACACCATGTCCAAATGCTTCATGTGCAATTAAACCCGCAACTGCTGGATCACAGATAATATCATATGTTCCTGCTTCAATTGGACGCGCATTTAACAGTTTCAATGCAATATCAATCACTTCATCTTTATCTGCATCGATCTTATCCAGGACAAGCTGACTGTCTACTTCTCCCTCTCCAGTAAAGTTCATCTTGATATTATCTCCATCACGTACAACAACCTGCATCATAGCATTACACCAGTCATATTTCTGATCCAGGCATTTATTTGTGGAAACAAAAATCTTAGAAGTTTCACGTTTCATAAATACACATCCGACTTGAATAACTTTTGGATCTTTTGCATGTGCATATTCTTTGATTGCATTTAGTCGCTGATAGATTTCTTCATCTGTCAAGGAAGAGGAATCTTCTCTAGCAAAAGATTCTACATGTTTATTTTCTTTTAAACATGGGATACTTGTCGCAAATGGTGTTGAAATTGTTATCGCATCAATAACATTTTCAGCATGCAGTCCACGAATATCATCACAGGAATATTCACTGTAATGCCCATCTTTATACACCTTGATTACAAATCCACATTCATTATCCAATTCATCAATCGAAGAGGATACCGTTGTTATGAGTGCTTTCTTTGTTTTGACGTAATTGCCAAGAATGCTGACATATTCATATGTCTCATTTAATTCTTGTACAAGTGTTTTTGCATCTTCGATTCTAGATTTTAAAAATTCATTTATCATATTCACCCTCACTCAAAATCGATATCGATATCTCCAGAGATAGTCGTTGCTTCAATCTTTTTATTTCCATTTCCATATTTTCTAGAACGAAATAATTGATTGCTTCTTACCGTATAGTTTTTCTCATCATCGCTGATCAGAACTTCCATATCTCCAGACACGCTTTCTAGTTCCATATTGTAAGTAGAAATATTCTTAATTTCAATATCTCCAGATATACATTCAATATGCAGATCATGTGCTGTTGAAGATTTAATATCCACATCACCAGATACACATTCACAATGCATATCTTCAATATTACAATCTTTCATTTCCACATCACCAGATGCGACTTCAATTTTCAGTTTATCAGTTGAAATACTGGAAAGCGTTACATCTGAAGAAGCCCCTTCAATTTTAATCTTTTCATAACGCACATTTCCAGGAACATTCACAACCACTTCTGCACTTTGATTGCCAAAGAAGAAGCCATCTTTTAGCTTTTTTTCTCGAATACGCAATACATGTTCTTCATCAATAATTGTAAATCGCTTCGGATCTGATAAATTCACTTCCACATCATTCACATCTTTCACTTGAAATGTAATATCTGCACTCATCATACACACATCTATTTCTTTCAAGCAAGAAACGATTTCTTTTGTTTTAATTTCCTTTTGAAGGATAGAGGATGCAACGTCTTCCACCGTACCAAAAGATACGATAATATCTTCTTCTGTTTCACCTTCTTCTCTTTTATCTTCTGCGAATTCTCTCATATATTCAATAACACTCTGTACATCATCATATGCATTATCGTTTAATACTTTTTCTAGTTCCTTCAAGTAGTTTTCAATCATTGTCTGGCCTCCTTTTGAATATAGTGATATATATTCATTAATTCCTGAAGATCTTCTAAATAATCCTGAATCTTTTTTACACCAGCTGGTGTAATACGATACATTTTACGCAAGCGATAATTATGTTCTTCTGTATATACTGTTAAGCTGCCATTTTTCTCTAGTCTTCTTAAAATGGGATATAACGTAGACTCAGAAATGTCTATGACATCATGCAGGTCTTTGATGATTTTATATCCATAAGAATCTTCTTTTAATAATGCAGTGAGTACACAAATATCTAAAATACCTCTTTTTAGCTGTGCATCCATATTCGAACCTCCTGTTATTACTATATATCGCATAGTATTACTTGTAAAGAAGTATTATGTAACTTTTAAAAATAATTTTTAAAAGAAATATGATATAATGATTTTCGCTATGGAGAAGTACCCAAGAGGCTGAAGGGATCGGTTTCGAAAACCGACAGGCGTGAAAGCGTGCGGGGGTTCAAATCCCTTCTTCTCCGCTGAACCATCATTAGGATGGTTTTTTTTGTATCAAAAAAAGCAGAAGTATGTAACTTCTACTTATTCTGTTTCGAATTGAATCTTATATTCTTTTGTATTGTATTCAGAAGCAAAGAATCCCTTTAAAACAAGCTCTGCATTCTTTTCAGCTTCTTCATACAAGCCATTTTCAATTGCATCTTTTTCTGCACGATCAATCAATTCCTGTAATGCCTTGTTTTGTGTTTCCAGCTTGATTGTCGTAAACATAGAATCCTGCTCATGGTATACCTTGAAACTAGATGTATCCAAATCTTTTGATAATGTCTGTACCTGTGGCAGCTTCACTGTAATCTGTTTCTTTGCTTCATCTACATCATATGATGTAATTTTTGTAAAATCATATCCAGCTTTGATTTTGACATCATAAGAGTAAATTTGCTTTGCCTGTGTAAATGGGATATCAAGACCAAATGCTTTCTGCCCATCTGCAATCATTTCAATTTCTGTACAGTAGGCACTCTGTGTTGCCAATTCTCCAATGTCTTCAAATGTCAGTTTAGCTGTCTTTCCATCAGTCTGCGCTTCTTTATTACCAATTTTTGTTCCTATAAATAATCCTCCAGCAGTAAAAACTACAATCAATACGATTGTCAGTATTCTTTTTGTTGCTTCATTCAATTGTTTCATCATCATTCTCCTTTAATTCATGGATGAGCTTTTCAGCATAATGAATTCTGTGATTTATTGCTTCAATATCAAGCTTCATTTGAACAATCACCTCTTCTAATACTTGCACTTTGATTTGGTTAGATTCATTCATCATTTGTTTAATACGATCAAGAGATACTCCTGCTTTTTTATACTTTAAAATCATCTGTAGTTTCAGTAATTGCTCCTCATCATAAAGCTTTGCTTTCTGTTTTCCAGCACGAATCGTTGGTTTCAATATATCAACCTTGTCGTAGTAATACAACGTTTTCCTTGTAACGTGCATCATTAAACATACTTCATTCACAGTTTTCATCTTTTGCCTGGACATCTAAAAAGCATTTTAAAACCGTTCCTTCAGGGAACGGTCAAGTGCTATTTGATGCTTCTCCTCCTAGAGTGAAATATGTTTTTTTCGCGCATACAAAAAAGACTCTAGGATCATCCTAAAGTCTTCAAATAGAAATGATTATTTCATCAAACCCTTTTCAAGAGCAAGAGTTCTTGTTGTGAGGTCGCAAACTTCACTTGGTCCATAGTACTGGATAGCACCTGGATAAGTATAAGCTGTTTCAACAGACCATTCAGCTCTGTGTGCTTCAAAATACTTGAATGGAGCACCGTCTAATTCAACAAGAGCCTTTCTGATAACTGGCTTATCTTCACCATGTCTTCTTTCCATGTTCATCATCTTAGTGATTGGCATACCACCAGCTACCCATTCTTCAGCTGGCTTGGAAAGATTAGAAATCTTGGAGAGGTATCCATTGTATCCATACTGGATGAGCATGAATGCGTTGTAACCTAATGAATAGCAGTAGTCAGCATCGAAGTTAGATGGGAATGCACATCTTCCTTCATAACCAAAGAAGTGGTGTAATGCATTGAACTTGCCATTGTACTTGCCGTTCTTTCTTCTTTCTTCCAGGTTAGCCTTTACAAGAGCAGAGAATAACTTTTCAGATTCAATTAATGAAACCTGTACGTTTCCATGTGGGTCTCTTTCTAAGAATAACTGCTGCTGAATTGTTTCAGGAAGAATCGCAAATACTGCCATGGATTCAGCTGTTAATCCCTTTTCGATAAATGCATACTTATCTTTCCATGTAGGTAATGCATTGAATTCATCAGCCTTGCTTCCAGCTAATAATTCATTGATTTCTCCAATTAATACTGAGAATTCAGGAACGAATTCAACTACACCTTCAGGAATAATTGCTACACCGAAGTTCATACCCTTTTCACTTCTAGCAGCAACACTATCAGCGATATAGTCAGCGATAGAAGCTAAAGACATCTTCTTAGCTGCAACTTCTTCAGAAATCAAGCAGATGTTTGGCTGTGTTTCAAGAGCACATTCAAGTGCTACGTGAGAAGCAGAACGTCCCATAACCTTGATGAAATGCCAATACTTCTTAGCAGAGTTAGCATCTCTTTCAATGTTACCGATAACTTCACTATATGTCTTTGTAGCTGTATCGAAACCGAAAGAACATTCGATATCTTCGTTCTTAAGGTCGCCATCGATTGTCTTAGGGCAACCAATAACCTGAACACCTGTGTTGTGTGCAGCAAAATATTCTGCTAATACTGCAGCGTTTGTATTTGAGTCATCACCACCGATGATAACGATAGCTGTAATGCCATGCTTCTTGCATACTTCTGCAGCTACTGCGAACTGTTCTTCTGTTTCAAGCTTTGTTCTACCAGATCCAATGATATCAAATCCACCTGTATTTCTATACTGGTTGATAAATTCATCATCGAATTCTACATAGTCATCATCTAATAATCCACTTGGCCCATTCTTAAATCCATAAAGTACATTTTCAGCACTTGTTGCTTTCAAAGCATCATATAGACCACAAACAACGTTGTGTCCGCCAGGTGCCTGTCCACCAGAGAGGATAACACCAACAACCTGCTTCTTAGCTGCAGATGTGTTTGTACCCTTTTCAAATGTGATTTCCTTTTCTCCATATGTGTTAGGGAATAAAGCCTTGATCTTTTCCTGATCTGCAACAGACTGTGTTGCTTCGCCTTCCTTAACGCAGATTTCTGAAATACCGTTTCTTAGCATGCCAGGTAATTTTGGAGCATACTTTAATCTTTCAGCTTGTAATGGTGAAATATTCATTTTCTTTTTTCTCCTTTTCAAACAAACAAATTTTAATGCATTTTGCGATTATCGTAAATAGAAAGAACTACATTTCTTCCATCAATTCTTCCCATTTCTTTTCCAGATGTGCAATTTCATTGTGGATATCATCAATATCCTGATCCAGTGCATTCATCTTTGTATAGTCCTGATAGTATTCTGGTTCAAAGCGTAATGCGCGCATATCTTCTAATTCTGCTTCTTTTTCTTCAATCTGTTTTTCCAGTTTTGCGAGTTCCCTTTTTCTTGCTTCTGGTGAAATCTGTCTACGTGTTGCTTCAGAAGTTGCTTGCTTTTCTTCTTCATGTGAACTTGATAAAACAGGTTTTGCATCTTCACTTTGCATATATTCATCATATGTCTGATCGATAAACTCTGCTTTTCCATCTTCAAATCGAATTAAACCTGTTGCCAATTGTTGAATAAAATAACGATCATGAGAAACAAATAAGATAGAACCTGTAAAGTCTTTTAAGGATTCTTCCAAAGCTTCTTTTCCAGGGATATCCAGATGGTTTGTAGGTTCATCGAGAATTAATAGATTTGCATGTTCCAATAACAGTTTTGCAAAAGATAAACGTACTTTTTCTCCACCTGATAAAACATCTACAGATTTAAATACATCATCCGCACTGAATAAGAATTGTCCCAAAACACTTCTAACTTCTGTACGATCTAAGTCTGGATGTTCATCCCATAATTCTTCTAAAACTGTTTTTCCAGATGAGAATTGTGCTAATTGCTGGTCAAAGTATCCTTTTTCAATTTGATGACCAAATAGATAGGAACCACCTAAAGAAGGAATGATTTCCATTAATGTTTTCACAAATGTTGATTTCCCTGTTCCATTTGGACCAATAATAGCGATACGATCCCCACGTCGCATCTTCATAGTCACGTCTGTTAATACATGGTCATAGCCAATCTTTAAGTGATCTGTTTCCAGTACCTTTTCTCCACCTTTGATTGCCGGAGTGAAGTGTGCATGGAATGTTTTTGTATCTGTCTGATCGACAGACAGCTTTTCCATGCGATCTAAATACTTGATCTTTGATTGCGCGAATGCAGCTTTGTTCTTCTTGTATCTAAACTTCTCAATTAGCTGTTGTAAACGTTCAATATCTTTCTGCTGACGCTGATATGCATTCTGCTGACGTTCCAGATCATTGTCTCTCTGAATCGTGAATGATGAATAATTCCCTGCGTAGCGCTTCATTTTTCCATATTCCATATTGTAGACAACTTCTACTGTATGATCTAAGAACATTCTATCGTGCGATACAATCACAACAGCTTTTGGATAGTTTTTCACATATCCTTCCAGCCATTCGATTGCATCGATATCTAGGTGGTTTGTAGGTTCATCAAGTAATAAAATATCAGGTTTACTCAATAACAATCTAACAAACGCAACTCTCGTTTTCTGACCACCTGAAAATGTGCCAATGGTTTTATTCAGATCTTCTAAAGAAAATCCAAATTTGGTAAATACGGTATTCATTTCAGACTGCCAGTTATAGCCATTCATTGCTTCAAACTGTTCCTGCATCTGTGCATATTGCATCATGATCTTTTCAGAATAATCTGTTGCCATTTTTTCTTCTAAAGCATTCATTTTCTTTTGCAGGGCAAATAAAGGCTCGTAGATTGTCATTAACTCTTGTTCTACAGTCCACTCATCATGTTCAAGTACTTTCTGTGCAAGATAGCCAATACGTGTTCCATTCTGCATATTAATTGTACCTTTATCAAAGTTCTCTTCACCACACATGCATCTTAAAAATGTTGTTTTTCCACAACCGTTTCTTCCAACAAGTGCAATCTTTTCATTTCCTTTGATTTCAAAATTAATATCTTCAAATACAGTATCTGCACCATAATACTTTGATGCTTTTGAAATTTGATATAACATATATTTCTCCAAAAAAGGAATGGAAGTTTTGTTCCATCCCTTGTCTATTTATGATTAGAAATTTAAATTTCTAGGTGTTCTTGCGAATGGAATGACATCACGGATGTTTTCCATACCTGTGATATACATAACAAGTCTTTCAAATCCAAGACCGAATCCAGCATGCTGGCATCCACCATATCTTCTTAAATCAAGATACCATTGGTAATGTTCCTTGTTCATTCCAAGTTCATCCATACGTGCTTCAAGAACTTCAAGTCTTTCTTCACGCTGAGAACCACCAACAAGTTCTCCAACGCCTGGTACTAAGCAGTCAACTGCAGCGACAGTCTTGCCATCATCGTTTTGTCTCATATAGAATGCCTTGATATCCTTTGGATAATCTGTTAAGAATACAGGACCCTTAACAACCTTTTCTGTAAGATATCTTTCATGTTCTGTCATGAGATCCATACCCCATTCAATCTTTGAATTTTCAAACTTCACACCATCTTCAACGGCCTTCTTTAAGATTTCAATACCTTCTGTATAAGGCATTCTTCTAAATTCACTGTTACGAACATGGTTTAATCTTTCCTGTAAAGTTGTATCGATTCTTTCATTGAAGAACTTCATTTCTTCTGGACATGTTTCATAAACATAGTCAATGCAGTACTTGATCATATCTTCAATCACATCCATGTCATATGCAAGATCTGCAAATGCCATTTCTGGTTCAATCATCCAGAACTCAGCTAAATGGTTAGTTGTGTTAGAATTTTCAGCTCTGAATGTTGGGCCAAATGTATAAACATCTCTGAATGCCAATGCAAAAGCTTCTGCCTGCAGCTGACCAGAAACAGTTAAAGAAGCATGCTTTCCGAAGAAATCCTCTTCATACTTACCATCTTCTCTTGTTGTAACTGTGAATGTTTCACCAGCACCTTCAGCATCTGCACCTGTAATTTCTGGTGTATGTACATATACAAATCCCTGTTCCTGGAAGAATGTATGAATTGCCATAGCAAGCGCACTTCTAACTCTAAATACAGCTGAGAATGTGTTTGTACGAGGTCTTAAATGACCAATTTCTCTTAAATATTCAAAAGAATGTCTCTTCTTCTGTAATGGATATGTGGAATCACAAGCACCTTCCAGGTTGATTTCAGTTGCCTGAATTTCAAATGGCTGCTTTGCATCTGGTGTAATTTCCAGCTTGCCAATGACGGAGATCGCTGTACCTGTTAAATACTTACTAACTTCATCATAATTTGTCAATGTATCAGCAGTATAAACAATCTGTGCATTCTGATAGTAAGTTCCATCATTTAACGCAATAAAAGATACATTCTTACCAGATCTATTTGAACGAACCCAGCCCTGCAGCTGAACATATTCAATCTGGTCCTTTTCATATTGTGTTCCTGTTGAAGTGAGTCCATATAACTCACGAATACTCATTTCTGTTGGCATAATCAATTCCCCTTACTTCTTTAATCTTTCATAGAGTTTGTTTCAAACACAAGCTCCTGTATACTACTAACAACATCTACTTGTTTTACATATACTCCCTGCGGAACAGAAAAATGGTCTACCGCAAAACTTACAAATCCCTTTATACCAGAATCTACCAAAAGGTCAACTGTATTCTGTACATCTTGTGAAATACATAGAATTGCTATTCTACATCCTTTTGGCAGTTTTTCCCTGATATCTTTTAAAGCATAGACAGGTACAGAAGCACCTGTTACTTTATCCGGCATTAAATCAAACGCACATACAATTTCACCAACAACATGATTCCACTTATTGTAGTTTAATAATGCTTTTCCCAAGTTACCTGCCCCAATCAATACGATTTTTTCATCAAAGTTCACACCCAACTCATCTGAGAATATTTTAATCAGATCATCAACGTTATATCCATACCCTTGTTTTCCTAAACTTCCAAGGAATGAGAAATCTCTACGAATTGTTGTGGATTCAATGGAAACATAATCAGCTAGTTGACGAGACATGATTTTTGTTTCGCCGTCTGCTTTTAACTTTCTTAGTGCTTTTAAATATACTGGATATCTTTGTAATGTTGCTTTTGGTACTTTTCTTTCTGTTGTCATAGTAATCACCTATAAACTATTTTAACACTGAAAAGAGAGTTTGTGAAAAAAAGAATAATTTTAATATTATTCTTCTCCTGGCATTGGTAATGATGGATCTGCTGAAACATCAAATCCGCCGCGAATGCCGTTTTTATATGCGACATATCCTGTCGCACCAATCATGGAAGCATTGTCTGTACAATACTTGATTGGAGGTTGTGATAATTCAATGGAAGGGAATTTTTTCATTTCTTCCTCTAACATCGCTCTTAATCTAGAGTTTGCCGCAACACCGCCAGCAGTCACAACCATCTTTGGCTGCAGGTTTTTAACTGCGTTCATTGTCTTAGATACCATTAAACCCAAAGCTGTTTCCTGGAAAGCATACGCAACATCTTCTTTAATTATTGGATTGCCTGCTTTTTCTTCTCTTTGAATCAATTGAAGAACAGCTGTCTTCAAACCTGAGAATGAGAAGTCATAAGGACTGTCAACCTTTGGTGTTGGTAGATGATAATGTTCTTTTCCATTCTTAGCCATCTTATCAATGACTGGTCCACCTGGATATCCTGTACCTAGTACTCTAGATACTTTATCATACGCTTCACCAATGGCATCATCCCTTGTTTCACCTATCACTTTGAAATCATATTCTGTTTCCATCCAGACAAGCTGTGAATGTCCACCACTGATAACTAATGCAAGCAGTGGAAACTGTAAATCATGATCTAATGCAAAACGGTTTGCATAAATATGTCCTGTCATATGATTTACTGGTACAAGTGGCTTATGAAACTGCCATGCCAGTGTTTTGGCGGCCTGTACACCTACATGTAAAGATCCTATGAGTCCTGGGCCTTGTGTAAATGTAATCGCATCAATATCATCCATTGTTACATTTGCCTGCTTCATTGCTTCTGTAATGACAGTACTGATATTTTCAACATGGATTCTACTGGCAACTTCTGGTACGACTCCACCATATTGTGTATGTACATTGATCTGTGAAGATACAATGTTTGATAATATTTCTTTTCCATCTCTTACAATGGCACATGCAGTTTCATCACAACTGCTTTCTAGTGCTAATAACATTGTCATAATATTTTCTCCTAAAGCTGAACCATTAAATATGCATCTTCTCCATCAGCATAGTATTTCTTTCTTTTACTGACTGTCTGAAATCCAAACTTCTCATATAGCTTTATTGCATTCGTATTTGAAACGCGAACTTCTAAAGTGAAATTTTCACATTTACTCTGTTGGATCTTCTGTAAACAAAATTGCATCAACTCACTTGCAATACCTTGATGAAGAAATTCTTTCTTCACCGCAATATTGGCAATTTCAGCATTTTCATATGCAATCCAAAGATCTACATACGCTACAGCTTCACCATTGATTTCTTTTACATAGATGCAAGAATATGGGTTACTTTCTAATTCATTTATAAAATCTTGTTTTGACCATGGATCTTGAAACGCCTGTATTTCAATTGCATTTACCGCATCAAGATCATTTTGACTCATTTTCCTAATCATGCTTTTTTCTGTGGTAAATAAGATGCAGAAGACTTCAAATATTCAGGAACAACAAGATGGACATTATCATGTTTCTCCCATTCATCTTTTAACTCTAAAAAGTTATCTACAATATCTGGCCATTCATCTTGTCTGCCGACTAAAGCACCATCACCAACAATATTGACATCACCAATTTCAAGATTTTCGATTTCAACTGCACGTTCTTCTTCTAGAGCTTTACCATCGAAAAATAAGCAAGTATAAACACGTTTTCCTCTAGCATCTGTAACGACACGGCAATTTTTCTTGCCAGCATACAGTAATAATGTTGAAACAGTATAAATAGGTTTATCAGCCATCGCACAGAAAACCTTTGCTACTGTCATCGCAATTCTTACACCTGTATAAGAACCAGGTCCCTTAGAAATAACAATCTGATCAATGTCTTCTGGCTGCAGATGACAATCATTCATTAATGCAGTCAATCTAGGAAATAGTTCCTCACTTTGTTTTTTCCAGCACTTTTCTTGTACTTTTCCAATTACCTGATCATCTTTGATCAATCCAATAACAAGCCAAGTGTGACTTGTATCCATACATAAAGTTATCATTATCTGATATCCTCCAATAAATTTTCATATTGATTTCCATGAGCTTCAAAACAGAATTCTCTTGCACCATTTTCTAATAAATGAATAGAAATCATTAAATATTCTTCAGGAATTAAATATTTCATGAATTGTGACCATTCAATTACTGTTAAACCGTCATCATAGAAATATTCATCAAATCCAAGATCTTGTTCAATTCCTTCCATTCGATAAGCATCAATATGGTAAAGATTCATTTTCCCACCGTGATAGATTTTCTGAATCGTAAAAGTTGGTGAAGTAACATTCCGTTTAATTCCAAGACCTTTTGCGATACCTTGTGTCAACGTTGTTTTTCCAGCACCAAGATCACCGTCTAATAAAATGACCATATTCTCAGAAACGTTTTGTCCTATCACATTACCTAACTGATGTGTTTCTTCAGTAGAGTTTGTAATCTTCTTTAGTTCTTTCATAATTTCGCCTCGCTGAGGTATTATACAGCCAAATGAAAAGATAAGAAAGCAAAAAAAGGCAGGAAAAAGTCTTCTTGCCTGAAATTAAGAAAAAAATAAAAAAAAAGCAAAGACCTGGCAACGTGCTCGATTCACCGTAAGGCTATT
>ERZ1034897.27-NODE-27-length-93140-cov-107.118021_pt1 | contig 93140 bp, 97 predicted proteins | sample MGYA00520629_ERZ1034897 | MGnify/ENA primary metagenome ERZ1034897 (study PRJEB33766, sample SAMN09781789) | gut metagenome | biome: gut microbiome | host: Homo sapiens | place: Madagascar | study: EMG produced TPA metagenomics assembly of the PRJNA485056 data set...
CGTCGTGAGTGGACAGCTACTACTCGTTGTAAGAGTGGTGATACTGCTGCTACAGTTGCTACTCGTTTGCAAAAGGAGTTGGCTGCTAAGGTAGAGAATCAGAATGTAGATGTTACTATTAGTACAGCTACTATTACTGCTACTGCTAAGGATTATCAACCTTGGGAGTTGATGGCAGCTGATGATTTGTATGGTACTACAGTTACTACTACAAATAAGGGTTCTGCTCCTACTTGTGATAAAGCTTATGTTCAGAATCTTGCTTCTGAAGCAGCTCAGAATAGAGGATTTAATAATACTCTTGCTGATGGCGCAACTATTTATCCAGGTTATCCTATGGACGTAGATGCAGATGAGTATACATTGTATCATCTTAGATTTAAGAATCCTAGAGTTTATGGTCGTACTCGTGATGAAGCAGTTTGGCAAGAAGTAACTATTGCAGTTCCTACTGCTAATGAAGCTTTTATTACAGCAGTTGAAACTGCTTTGGGACTTAAAGCTGCTCAAGCTGGTGATGTATAAAATTCAATAGGTAATAGTTTAGATGGGAATGAAGCGCTACATTCCTTTTACGGGGGGTCTAGAGCAACATTCCCATTAATTGTTTTGATGTGGATGATTTTAATCAAGTTAATCAAATAGTATCTGATGCAATTAAGGATTCGTCTTATATAACAGTTTTAATAAGTAGTGGAGTTTATATTCTTTATACTCTTATTATTAGACTAGTTGACCTATTTAAAGCTAAAGACAGAAATAAACCATTAATTCAAATGGCTTCTGCTATTAAAGAAGTTAGTGAAAATGTAGTTAAACTTAATACTGTTTTAGATAAACAGATTCAAGACGCAGAAAGTAAAGAACTAACTAAAGTTCGTCAAGTTATAAGTTTAGCTTTTGATAGCTTTAGAGCTAATATTAGTAAAACTTGTAATGAGATTATTATTCATAATAATATCGATAAGAATAGAGATTTAATTAGAGAGAATCTTTTTAAAACTATAAGTACCGAATATTATAAACTTTATAATGTTTTTTCTGCTTACGAAGTTGATGGAATTAATATTGCTACAAAAATTAAAGATGAATGGATTGACGATACAACTAAAGAATGTTTAGAAGTAATATATGATGGTCAAGATAAGGATGTCCGTATTGGACAAATTCTTAATAAACTTACTATTATAGCTAATGAACATTCTGTTTATGTAAACAATAAAGTTTTTAATCATTGAACTATTTAATAAGATGTTCTTATGAATAACAGTGATGTTGCAAATATTCTCAAACAAGACCTTGAGAGAAAAGAATTAATTGGCGTAAAAACTGATGTAGTTCTTTCTTCTCAAGGTTATGTTGTAAATGATAGTAAGACTTGTAAATCTATTAGTAATCACATTCTTCAAGATTGTGTTAATAATTATGATTGTCTTACTGATGATAAATTAGAGGCAATTAGGTCTCAAGTAAATAATGTTTAAATAGTAAGCCGTATGGAAGAAATTAAGGTAAACCGCCCCGTAAAAGAATTTGTTGATAATGCAGTTTCTTCTACTGGACAATATAATAAAGTTGTAGTTAAACAACTAGAAAGAGATAGTACTGAAGAAATTCATCCAGAAGTACTTTATCTTACTATTCCTTCAGAATGGACTTGTACATATCATCAACTTATTAATTATGTTGCTGATGCAGGTAAAGGTATTATTGATGATTGTAGTTTTGCTTGTAAAGGTGATGGTAAGAAATTGTTCAACTGTTGGGGATTATTTCAAAGTGCTTGTGCTGCTTATCAACAATTAGATTATACTAAAGCTAATTTTTATTATAATTATGTAAAGCAGCAACTTGAAGATTATTATAAGAATTTAGGTAAACCAATTTATAATGGAACTAATTATTATCCAATTACTCCTGATGGTAAACTTAAAGCTCTTTGTAGTTGTTCAAATCAAAATGTAACATTTAAAGTTGACATTGAAACTGGTAAGCTTTATCAAAAGTATTTAGACGATAAAGATAATGGTGAAGTATTCACTATTGATGACAACGGTCATTTAAATGTTGAATCTGATAATAAAGTTTAGTCAATTTCAAATTGACAAATTCGTCCACTCACGCACATCTTTCGGCATATAAAAATTCGCATAGACCCACTTTATTTCAAATCTAAGTGGTTCGCATACGTCAGTCGATTAGTTAATCACGAAACGTGCTAGAGGGGCGAAAATCTCAAATAACATGTATTTTTTTAAAATATCATATTATGAAACAATTTAGTAAAGACCTAGGAAATGTATCTCTTGCTCCTAAAGGTAAATGGAGTAGAGAACAAGAATATGAAAAACTTGCTCTTGTTTATAATACTTGCGATAATCTTAGTTATGTTGCTAAGATTAATGTTCCTAGTGGTGTAGATATTGAAAATCGTGAATATTGGCAGCCAATGAATGCAACTGGTTATGCTGATAATAATTTTATTAATCTTACTGCTGAAAATGAAAATGGAACAATTACTGCTTACGAAACTCTCGAAGAAGCTGTAGCTACAATTCTTCCTATTAATCGTAGAGCAGGTGCTACGGTTAGTTTTTATAACCTTAATTCTGATAGACTTGACCGTCAAGCAGAGTTTGAACTTTGGCAGTTTAATTCAACTGATTTAGCAAATTGGGAAAATAAAGATTATTGGAATAATATTTATTATAATTGGAATGTATTTGCAGGTTGGTATATTGGTGCTGATGCTTTAAAAAATCATGTTAAACTTCCTACTGTTGGACAATATGCTTATGTCGGTTCTAATCTTAATGATGCAGTTTTGTATCAATGTAGGACTAATGGTACTTGGACAAATACAGGTACTAAAGTAAGAAATTATATATCTGTAGTAGTTAGTGGAAACATAAGTATTGGTGATAATGGTAATTGGTTTAGCGATGGTAAAGATACTGGTATTCCAGCTACTCCTAATGTGGATGAACAAATAGATAATATAATAAATGAATTATCTAATTTCAGAAAAATGTTTGAAAATCAAACAGTAATAAACGATAAATTAGATGAGAAAATTTTAGGCAATTCTGTAAAAATAGTTAAAACTAATGATAGAATTGATGAAGTAAATAAAAGAAATGATATATTTGCATCAAACTTAGAGAAATTAAACGATAGCGTATATCCAATAACTCTAGGATTTAATGTAAGTCCTAATGTTGGAACTATGAAAACTTCTATTAATTATTCTATAGTTAGTGACGGAAAAGCTTTAGTTCCTGATGCAATGAAAATTAGCAAACAAAAGAACGATGATGTTGCTATGACATTGTTAGATAAACCTGCTTCTAGTGGAACTTTAACTACAAATATTGAAGCTTCTAGAGAAATATTTAAATTTGAAGTAAGTAAAACTGGTAGAACTGGTAAAAGTACAAGTACTACTAGATATTTATGTTACTCTGGAGGAAATCCTGCTAATACAATAACAGAAGAAGTTATTAATTCTCTTAATAAACATTCAGATACAGGAGTTAATTTTAATCCAACAGTTGTAACGAAGAATAATGATTATATTTGGTTAGTTGTTCCAAAATATCTTAATATAAAAACTGTAAAGAGTGCTGGTTTTGATGTAATAATGTCAGCAGTTCAAACTATAGAAACAGATTTTGGAACATATAAAGCTTATAGAACTGTTAATACTCTTACTGATCAAAGTTGGAAATTAGCAATATCATAAATAAAATATTAATAATTTGAAATATAATTATGGGAAATTTTGATGATTATATTAATGTAACTGCTCCTCTTCATTCTGCTACTACTAAAGGTAAATTAGGTAATGCTAATGAAATCTTTACTAAAAATGATGAAGATAATATTCAAAATGTTGTAGATAAGACAAATAAACATCTTGAAAATCTAGATAATAGAAGTTCTCAGATGGAAGAATCTATCAAGAATATTTCTGTTACTGGTGGAGCATCTGTAGCTGAAGCTGTTACCTACGATAATACTACTAGTGGTCTTAAAGCTGTAAATGTTAAAAGTGCAGTCGATGAACTTCAAGATTCTAAGTTAAATAAAACTTCAATATCCCAGGAATCTGGTGATTCTATAAATAAAGTAATGAGTCAGAAAGCCGTGAGTGATGAACTTAGTGGTTTATCAAATAAAACTCAGTTCTATGATTGTTCTAATGATAATGCTACTTTTGAATCTTTAGAGGAAGCAATAAAATCAGTTCCTGATACAATCAAAAAAGGAAATATTACAATTAGCTTCTTGTCAAAAGACAATAAATTGCATAAATTTGTCTTAGATAATAAAACTTGGTCTGATGATACTGCTTTATGGATAGAACAACAATATCTTGAAAATAGTGAAACTATCTTATATAAAATTGCTGATATATTAGGTATTTCTCCAATTACAATATTTAAAGATGGAGTTGTAAATATTCCTCTGCTGAAGAGTAGAACTATTACAAAATTAACTCAGATTGTTAAATCATTGACTGAGTTAGTAAATAGTAATTCTACACAACTTGATAAGAAAGTTGATAAAGAAGAAGGCAAAGGCTTGGCTGATAATGACATAATTGATTCTATTTCATTAAAGACTTTCAAAAGTATCTTTGCAATGACTGATTCAAATGACGCTATTGTTTTGAAGATTGATAAGAATGGAAAGTTGATTCCATGTTCTCAGGAGTTAATTAATGTTCAGAAAAGCCCTTATCTTTACGCTATTATTGATTCTGATAATCATATATTGTTTGCTATTAAAAAAGACGGTAGCTTTGTTCCTAGATTGCTGAAAGAAGAAGATTTGAATAAGATTAATTCGGCTTTTTCCATGTTAGATTCAAGAATAAAGGTCTTAGAAGATAAACAGAAAATAGTAAAAACTATTGTTTGCTTTGGAGATTCTCTTACTGCTGGAGCAGGTGGACAAGGTACTACTTATGAATCAGTTATGCAAGCTGAGCTAGGAGACAGTTATAAGGTTATTAATTGTGGTGTTGGTGGTGAAAGCGTTTATCCTATTACTGCTAGACAGGGTGGTATTGTATCATTCCTTGCTAATGAAGTTTCTATACCAAAGGATAAAACAGAAGTAGAAATAGGAACTAAAAGCGATAGCGGTGTTCATTGTCTGAAACTTGATGGAACAGAAGTCCCATTAGCTTTATTATTGCAGGGTCAAGGAAATTCAGTAAATCCATGTTACATCGATGATATACCATGTACTCTTAGATGGTCTGGTTCTTCTTATGCTGATAATAATGGTAAGTATTTTCTGAAAAGCAATAAAGAGTTAAGTAAGATACATAAAATTGTAGCTAAGTCTCCAATTTATTTCTATGGAAATACGTTAAGAAATTCTCATGCTTTAGTAATATGGATGGGACAAAATGGAGGTTTCAAAACAGTAGATGAATTGAAAGAGTTATATAAAAAAGTTATCTCTCACTCTGGTTGTTCTAATTATGTAATCATAGGTTTACATGGTTATAACAAAACTACTGAGGAAGATATAGAAAAGCAGTTTAAACAAGAATTTGGCAATCGTTTTATTGATTGGAGAAATTATTTGTTAACAAGAGCACTTGATGACGCTAATATAACTCCAACAGAACAAGATTTAGAGGACATTAATAATGGTAAATGTCCTACAAGTTTAAGACATGACCAAGTTCATCTTAATGCTACTGGATATACATTATTAGCAAAGCAAATCTTGAATAGATTTAAATATTTAGGTATAATTTAAAATAAAGTAATTATGGAAAAGAATTTAGTTTTAAAATTGAAAGGAAGTATTATCAACAATACTGCTGAAAGACTTGGTTACATATATGGTACGTTTTGTTCTTATATCAAAAATCCAGCACCGATTGTTGTACTTGTTAGAATGCAATTAAAACATTCTAATGATATTATAACTTTTAGAAAATTAAGTGGAGATATTACCTTTTATAAAGGTTCTTCATTTGAGAACCTTACTGAGATAAAAGAAGATACTGTTGAATTAACAAGTAACCTGTCTGATAAATCATTATATATTAAGGGTACTACTGACATCTTTTATATGAAACCAAGTTTGGGTAGCAGAATAGAGATAGGACCTGCTTCTAATATTTTAAGTTTTGGAACAATAACTTCTGATTGGGCACCAGAGTGCCAATTCATAATAAGCAAAAATAATAACCAACCATTTAATTTATTGGTGGAGTCTTCTAATTTGTTAGAGTGTGAACATTTGTCTAAAATAAATTTAGGATTAACAATCAATATAACAGATATTTCAGATATTACAGAATTAAAGATGGATAATTTGCAATCAAACATTATTATTCCAGAAGACAAAGTTGAATTAAATAAACTTATAAATGAAAACGCTTTACATGCTCAATCTTTAGGAGAAATCAAATTTGTAAAAATAGATAATGAAAACGTAATTACAACAAATAATGATACAAAACTTAAAGTAAAGCTTACAGGAAAAAATTTTAATACAGATATTATTATGTATAAAAATGTTTCTGAAGTTTCTTATGATGGAACTGAAGAAGACTATCCATTTAAATTTAATAAGCCAAACATACGAAATATAGAATTTAACGGAGATAATACAAATTTTGATAATTTCTTTAAAGCACTTACTAAATATAACACTATTAAGTCTATTAATGTAAATAATGTCATAATTACTGACGCTTCTAACTCTGCCATTGAGCAACTTAAAACTAAAGTTACTACTATATTTAAAATTAACGGCGTTGATAAAAAGGTGTAGAACTATATGTAGCTGAGTTTAGAAATTTTAAAATAAGACAATATGACGAAGCAACAATTACATGAAGCACTGGCTGTGCTTCTTACCAAATTTTCATCAGCAAGGGACAATCCCTTGCTGATTAATAACGACAATCCTTATGATGCAGTATTTGCAGCCAATATGTGTAAAGCTGATTATCTTGGAAGTAGTATTACTGATGAAAAACATTTGTGTTTATATGTTAAAGATGTTATTGATGATGTTGATGGTTACGATGGGATTGTTTTAATCGTTGGTATGCTGATATGTGTCGTAAAGGAGTTCAAGTCGATTGGTATGATTGTAGGTAGCATTAATAATTACTATTCTTTATAATAGCTTTCAAGTTAAGAAATTATCTTAATTTGGAAGCTATTTTGATTTTTATGATTATCTTTGCAGAGATATTAATATTATTAATAATTAAATTGTTATAACAATGAGTACAAAACAACTTTATGAAAAGACTTCTGAAGGCATGAAAGAAGTTAGTCCTCTTATTGCTATAGAGGATATTTATGCTAGGCTTTCTGATACTCCGATTGAAGCTTTAGTTGCTCTTTATAATCACGTAAAGTGTGAGTGGAAAGGAAGTGTTGCTGATACTCGTAGAACTGTTCCATTGTTCTTACGTAGAAGTGGTTTATTTATTACTTATAATAATGGAACAAAATTTATTACAGAGTTCTTTAGTGCTGGAGCTGACCAAATTACTACAGAAGGTTGGGTAAAAGATTATAATTGGACTCCTGTACCTGATGAAGATTATATCTCTGCTGGAGTTAAACCAGTAGTAGGAAGCATTGGTTATGAACAACTTAATGATAACTTGAAACAGTTGTTTAGAGAGAAAGTTAATGTAACTAATTTTCCAGATAATGAAGATATAGTTTCTGTAGATAATCTTCTTAAATTTGGTAATAGAATTACAGATGCTACAAATTTCCAATCTAAAGGATATATTATTCTTAGAAAGAATTTAGTTGAAGTAAATGGTGTTGTTAAGAATATTCTTACTCAAGATATGATTAATCAAGATGATACTATTTATGACGTTAAATATGATTTTGAAGCTATAGATAACATAAGTTTTAAACCAAATAGTATTGTTATATTTAATGGTGGTAGCTTTAACGATAGAGTATCTTGTGCAAATTATTATGGAATAATTAATAATAAATTTGTTGTTTCTAATACTGATTTTATTCCTACAGTAAGTACTACTACGAATGGTTTGATGAGTTCTATAGATAAAACAAATTTAGATTTATTGAATACTAAAGTACCTACTATTGAAAAAGAAATTGTTGATTTATCAAATAAAGTAAATAACTTAAATTCTAAAGGTGATACTGGCTCTAGACCTACATTGTTAGATACAGATGAAGGTTTTGAGTATTATGATACTACTTTAAAGAAGAAGATTTTATGGAATGGTACTGCTTGGGTTAATCTTGATGGTACAGAATTAGCACAATAATTATGGAATTAATTAATCAAATACTTCAAACTATTATTAATAGTTTTGATGTTGCTTATTGTTTAGTAGTTAATTTTCTAACTTATATTCTTATAAGTAGTATTACTATAATTCATAAGCAAATTACTAGAGTTTGGAAACGTGTAATACTATGTGTTAGTATTGTTATAGTTAGTATTGCTTATGTTAATTTTGGTAGTATTGATATAAGAGTTTTAATTAACAGTATTATACTTGCTCCAATAAGTTGGAGCTGGGTATTTAAACCTATTGCTAAACGAATGAATTGGGACTATAAAGATTTTGATAATAAATTAAATAATTAAGTTATGGATATAAATAAAATTTATAATGCTTTGCAAAGTCTTCCTTTGCCAATAGAACAAAAGAATCTTATTATTGAAGCTTTTACAAGTGGAGAACCAAATGCTCAACAAGTTGAAACTCCTCAACAAGAAGATACTAGAATTGAAGAGTTGACAAAGGAAGTTAATCAACTTAAAGAATCAGTTGAGAAGCTTACTAATCAATTAAGTGAGATTGTTCTTCCAAGTAAAGCTACTAAAGATAATGAAGGTTTAGTTAGAGCTATTACTGACATTAAGAATCTTGAAGTTAGTACAGCTACTATTCCAACAGTAGTTGGAGCAATTAATACGTTGCTTGTTAATCTTAGAACTGCTGGAATTATTCAAATGTAACTCTTGCTCTACTATATACACAATGTGTCCGTGCCCCTAATGCCAGTAATGGTGTTAGGGGTTTTTCATGTCCTGGAGTTACTAAAGTTATAAATACTAATACTTCTAATCATAATCAAATTTCGATTACGCATTTGTTTGCGTTCTCCCAACTTCATGTGTGTCAGTCGATTAACTTATCACCGACCGGTTTTTACACGATTTGTGTGCGCACACAGTGGCATATATGAAAGCGTTTAGGATTTGGATAAGTGCTTGAAAATGATTATATTTGCAATCGTAAGTACAGTAAAACTTCATAAAGTTAAACCTGATAGTTATTTAATTCTCAATAATACTGCAACTTACAATGGAATTTATAATTTAAATATTAATGTTATGATTAAAAATCGTACTAATAGAATTAGACTTCCAACTGGTAAAGTTGAATAGGCTAAATAATATAATTATTCTAGCCTCCCCGTAAAAGACTGCGATAAATAATGTTCTAGATAATTCTTCTGATACCTTTTACGGGGGGGCTTTAGTGTTTTAATGATTTACATGTTGATATGAGTAGTATTGCACAACTAATTAGTGAAATAGCTCATAGTTATGGTCAACCTAATAATTATTCTCTTAGAGAAAAGATTAGAAATGTAATCGTTCATACTAGAGCTGAAATTATTAGAAGAAGTTATGAAAATCATAACTATGTAGATAAACTACTTACTCAAAGATTTAAAGTTACTTTGACTAGTGTAGTTGATGGAGATTTTGAACTTCCAGAAGAACTTCAAGATATTCCAATAGATAAAATTAAAAGAACTAATCAAAAGGTTCCAAGACCTATTAGACTTACTAATAATCTTCCTTTTGATAGAGTTAGTACAGCAGGTTATCGTAATAATAGAGAACTTCCTTATATTAAAGAAACTACTGCTAGATTTCGTGGAAGTGTTCCAGGTTTATGTGGAGCTATTGCTTATGACTATATTAATGAATATATTTATTTATTTCCTCCTGCTAATGATAAACCTATTAATATAGGTGCTATAATAATAGAATCAAGTTTTGAACAACCAAATCAAATTGCTGATATTAATGGTGAACTTACATTCGAGAATAAAATCTATGATGATAACGAATGGTTACTTAGCGAAGATATGGTTGGACAAATTAAAGATATAATATTTAAAAGGGATTTGTTAAATCAAAGACATGAAACTGATGAAATCCCTAGTACAATAAAATATGATTGATTATGCCGTTAAAAGTAAAGAAGTCTGTAAATGTTCCTCAATACTATAAAGAGTTTATAGAAGGAAATAAAATTAAACGTGAACGTGCGAGAATAACAATAGATGAATTAACTGCTACTATTGCAGCTAAACGTTCAGCTATTGTTCCAGACGTAGATAAGTTTAAATATCCAGTAATAGATTACCCTGAGTTTCAACAAAACAAATATATTAATGGTCGTCTTGAGAATGCAGCTAAAGGTATGTTTGAAGATGAACGTAAAGACCCAGAGATGAAACATCTATGTTTTAGACTTGTTGGATATGCTGTAGATTTGAGGAAAATTTATGAAGAAACAGAAAAGATTAGAGTTTATGATAAGATGATTAATCTTTCCTTAAAAGAGTATAAGAATATAGTAAAAGTTTACTATAATGCTGTACAAAAAGAATTAATTCTTAAAGGCAATGGTTATCGTCTTGAAGATAAACTTGGTTGGATTTGCATCAATAGGGTTCTTAATACTGGAGCTAAGGTTTGTGATTTTCAAGCAACTAAAAAGAATAAAGAAAAACTTATTGCTGAAGGTAAGCAAATCTATAATAAAGAAGATGCTGAGTATTGTAAAGAACATGGCATTGAATACAATGCTGTTGATGCTACTGTTTATAAAGCTGATGAAGTTTGGTATGAATATTGTTTATTAGGTTCTAAAATTCAAGGTCGTAATTTGTGTTTTAAACCTATTGATACTAAAGATATTAAACTTAGACCATATTCTAACGAAGAACTTCTTAAATTGACAAATAATGATGTAAATAAAATTATGAATTTAGATGTTTCTATGAAACATAAGTTCGTACTTTGCATTCAAGCTGATAAAACATTATATACTAAATTTATAAGAAATGAAGAACAGAAAAAGAGTCTCTATGGAACGTATAGTAGGAAAAGTAGACAACGATTTCAATCTGAGTGAAAGTGATTGGATTCCTCGTGCTGCTGCTTGGATAATTGATGCTCTTAGTCAAATGAAGTGTCTTCCTATGGCTAAGAAAAATAGAAGATTTCAAGTGGTTAATCGTATTGCTCTACCTCCTTGTCAATTAAATGCTACTGATATTAAAGTATTTGATGATTACGGTTGTGAAATAAAACAACTTGGAGCTGATAATAATTGTTGTAATTCAGGATTTGGTTTTAACAGTAATGAAGAACCTAATCCTGAAATTGCTGTTATAGATGATAGCAATAAAACTGGTCGTAATTTTATGAAGGTTGCAACTATTAGAAAATCTGATGATAGTAGAAACTTTGTAATAACTGATAATGGTCATATAGAATTAAACTTTGATACTGATTGGATAAACGTTCAAAGCTTTGAACCTATGACATATCACGATAATTATTATGATTGTGAAGTTCCAATGGTTTATGATAATGGTCTTCTACTGGAGGCTTTAAGCTATTATATACTTTATAAATATTTAAGTAGAGGAAGTAAACATCAAGTTTATAGTTTATCAAGTAATAGTCCTGTTACAAATCCATATCTCCAATGGAAAGAACTAAAGAGTAAGGCTATTGCTTCGGTTCGTAATGATATTTATAATGATGAAGGTTGGAGAAACTTCTTCTATAATTCAACGTTTGACCCAAGAAGATAATTATGGAAATAGTACCAAAACTTGATTTAAATAGAAATCCTAAAGAAGTTAAATGCGGTAGTTTAATTGCTGCTAAGAACGTTATGACTGACGATAGTGGTAGTTATTTTACTAACGAATATGGATTTGGAGTTTCTTTTGAAACAAATACTAGTGACAAAGATTTAGATACTTCTAATCATCCTAGTGAATATATAGTTGGTGTAATTCCATGTAATAAAGAAATTGTGATATTTACTTATTCTGCTTATGAAGCTAAAGCTAGAATTTATCGTAAACCTGACGATGGTAAAGCTTATGAAGTTTCAACAAATTGGGAATATCATGGTGGAAAGATTACGGGTAGTTATACATACAATTATAAAGGTGAGTTGATAATTGTAGTAGCTGAAAGTGATGCTGTTGATTTAAATAATAATAAAATTCATGTTCCTCTTAAAACTTGGAATCTTGATACAGGTTCTACAGGTCTTGAACATGGTATTGAAGAAAGTATTCCAAAGATTAAAGTAGATTATACTATTACTAATGGTTCTCTTAATTGCGGAGTATATACTTTCTTTATTCGTTATCAAATTGACGATTACAATTATACTAAATGGTTTCAAATTACTGATGATATTATTATTATAAACGATGAAGGAAAAGATGCTCCTATTCATAATTTCCTTGATAGTAAATCTGCTCTTACTCGTTATAATGTTGATGGTAATGGAAATCCTACTACAGAGTTTGAACCTTTCTTAGTAAACGGTAATGATAAATCTAATAAAGGAGTTTACTTTACTCTTGCTATAGATAAGAGTTATAAATTTACTAAATATCAAATAGGTTATATCGTTAAACATAATGATGCTGTTGATGGTAGAATATTTAATACTTATTCTATCGATATAACTTCTTTAATGTTTAATAGTAATACTTATATTGAAGAAGAAAGTGTTGACGAAATGCTTCGTGAACCAGTTCAACTTTATGATGTTAAGAATGTAATTAATTATAATAATAGAATTTATATATCTAATTATAATGAAAACATTAATGAAGATTTAACTGGTAATAGTAAAAATGTTCATGTTGACCTTGAAACTAAGAATATTTCTAATTATAATAATTCTGTTGTTACTACTAAGCAATTAGTTGTTACAACTAATTTTGCTATTGGAACTTCTACTTCTGTAAATGATGTTTGGGCTGCTGATAAATATACTAAAACTGTTTCTGGAGATTTAACAGAATATGTTATTAAGTCAGAGTATATAACAGAATTTATTAGAAAATTCTTTACTTCAACAATTAAAGTATTTGGTTATGGAACTAGTATAAGTATTGACCATGACAATATTGAGAATCTTCCTAATAATCCTAAGAATGAACCTTATATGACTAGAAGTAGATTCACGTTGTATATAGGTATTATTTCTGAAGGAACAAATAAACAAGTTGCTATTTATGATTCTCATACTCAAAAAGCTATTAATATTAGCAAGATAGTTATTCGTAATGGTTATATTGTAATAACTGTTGCCGGAACTGAGTATCATATGAATAAGAGTATTGATTGCCAAGTTTTAATTGAACAAGATTTATTCTTTAAAGGTGCTGCTACTCAAACTCAAATTGGTTTTTATAATCAACCTTTATTAATTGGTGGAGACAGACATTATACTAGAGGATATGGAATGAATAGTTCTGCTTATGAAGCTACTACTATTAGTTCTAATAATGCAACTTCTCCATTTAATAACTTTAGAAGTTTGATTCCTGGTCAGATTTATAGTTTCTATATTCATTATATTAGAAAAGATGGTTCTGCTACTAATGGATTTATTATTCAAAATGAAGTTGATGAAGAAGAATCTCAATCTACAACAGTTGAATCATCTGACACTGGAGTTAAATTTGATGTAGTTATTAATAATGTTGGCAATAAATTGTTTAGAGTTCCTACAGTTACCGAAGATAGTACGATTGTATTTCCAAGATTTAAAGTTGATGTAATTCCTTCTAATTATATTGGATGGTTCTGTTCTTATGAGAAAGTTGAAGATATGGCTTATCCTTGTACAGTTGTTAATGGAGAATTAAACGGAAATAGATTTACTGTTACTAATACAAACTTTGAATATAAAGAAGACTCTATTCAAGGAAATAAATTCTTCTTTGTTAAGTCTGAAAAGATAGGAAGTAATGATACTGAAACTTTAACTAGTCATATTAAAGCTACTATTCATCCTAATGTTTCTTTTGGAATTGTTCCGAAAGGTAATGTTGGAGATAAACTTGTAGTTTATAATGATAACAAAGATGTTTATAATAAAGCTGTTAAAACTCTTTATAGAATAACAGATAATAATTATGAAACTGGATATAGTACTGATAATTATAAATATACTCCTGGTTTTTATAATCAAGATAAAATAGTTACTTATAATAAAGAAATCATTGCTAATCCTACATCTTCATTTGTTTTAAATCCAGATTCTCAAAAGTTAAACGGATATACTATTAGTATGGATAGTAGTTATAGTTATAATAAATATCCTACTAATGCTTATTCTATTAAACAAGATTACAATGAAGGAGCAGTTTCTTTGACTAACGAAGAAGGTAAAGCTTTAGGAGTTTACTATAATAAAATTCTTAGTCCTGATAAACTTAGAGATTTTCTTGAACTAAAAGAATGTTATAAGTCTGCTCCATTAAAGAGTTATACTAATTATAGTAAGGACTATATTGATTCTTTTGATAAGACTATTCGTAGAAGTAATGTAATTTCTGATGAAAGTCTTATTAATGGTTTTAAGAATTTCGATGTTGAACAATATAAGATTATAACTGAAAATAAAGGTAGTATTACTAATATTGTAGGTATTGGTCTTTATATGTTGGTTCATACTCAATATAGTTTATTTGTATTTGATAGAACTCCAAAACTTACTCAAAAAAGTCAACTTGAAGTTCCAGATGTATTTGATATTGATTATCAAGAAGTTCTTCCAAGTAATGAAGGCTTTGGTGGTCTCGCTAGAAAAGAAGAATCTATTCTTAGTAAGCATGGATATATTTGGTTTGACTCTGTAAACAAAGTTATATTCAAGTTTGAAAACGGTAAAGCTGAAATTCTTTCAACTAATATAAATAACTTGATTAAATCTCTCGATATAGATTATGTTGTATTCGGAGAAGATTTGAAAACTAATAGATTACTTATTTGTATTTGGTTAAATCAAACAACTGGTACAGATAGTAGAAAGAAACAATACTATATAACTTTAAGTTATAACTTTAATCTTAATGATTATATAAGTCTTCATGATTATGCTTTTACTGCTAATTATAGAACTTATAACAATAGTTATTTCTTTAATGAAAAAGTTGATAGAGCTAGACTATATGAGTTTGATGAATCTGAAACTGATTACAAGAATCTTGCTAGTATTTATAATGTTTTATATCCAACAATAGTTAGTAAATAGATATGGCTACTATAGAAAAGTTTTTAGGTATAGGTATTTCTGAACTTTATTATAAAGAAGATGGAAATATCTATTTACATTTTTATATAAATGGAGGTATGTCTGGAGCTGGAATAGTAAGTATTAAAATAGAACTAGATAATAAAGTTGTTGATAGTTTTAATTTTAATGCTTACATGCCTCAATATACTCATGGCTATAAGAATGTTGCATTATCTAACAAAACTCCTGGGTCTGTACATAATATTAAAATTACTGGTACTAAAGATGGAAGTTCTAAAACTGCTAGTAATAGTATTACGTATCCAACTCAGGAAGATTTAGATAAAATAGATATTGAATTTAATCATAGAGAAACTAATCCTCCAAAACTATTAGATGATACTTTTAGTTTTATTAATATTAATGCAGGATATGGTGTAGTAAGATATTCTATAGATAAAGAAGTAACCGATAGCAGCACAAAATATGAAAGAAACTCTATATTAACTATACCAAATAATGATAGTGAGAAACACATTATTTATTATAGATATAAATGTGGAGATTTAGTTTCTAGTAAAAATTTTGATGTTGACCATAGCGGAACTGATTCTGAACATAGAGTTCCTTATGTTTATCCAACTCCTATATTGACTCAAGTAGATAATAGTCATTATGAAATAGATATTCATGAATTTGGTGATGGTTCTACTCAAGGTGTTACTGATACTAGTAAAATAAAAATTCGAGTATTTTATAATAATAAATATGTAGAATTTAATTATGCTCAATTTACTGATTATAAATTAAAAGTAGAACTAAAATATACTACTATTGTACGTTGCTTTATATATAATACTGAATATAGTACTGATAAATCAGAACTTGGATTACTTTATTTTAAATATAGTCTTCCTGAAGTTAAAATGGTTCCTCCTACTATATCATGGTGGACTGGAAGACGACCTGATGGAACTATTATAAAATTTGGAATTATGGTTAATACAAATTTTGACCAAATCATTAATGAAAATTCTGATAATTTTCCAAATATAAATCAACCTAATGGAGATGGTACATTATATACTATATATACTACTGATGGAAGTATTCCTAATTTAGATAATACAGAAGATAAATTAATAACAACTACAAATTTGAATCTTGAAGACAACTGTATTGCTTACTTTAGAAATGTATTTGTTTATAGTGATAGTAAAAGAAATCCTACGTATTCAGATTCTGTAAGATTTGTATATAATATTAGTGGAGAAGGAAATCCATTTTATTTTGATTATCAAAAGCCGAGTTTAAATTCTCCCAGTAAAATATGTAGTTATCTTGATATTATTTATAATAACGATTATAATAATTCTAAGTCTCTAGATTCAATTAATTATATTCTTAATTATTTTGATAATAGATATAGTTTAGATGCCAAAAATATTTATAATGTTGCTGAAGATGGTTTAAGACGTAGATATGCTGGTTATTATCTTGATGTTTATACAGATGAAACTCAAGCTATAAATCTTAAACTTAGTAATGGTTCTAATGATACTGATGAAAACAATAAAGATAAATATAATCAATATGACGATTATAAATATGCTAAGTTTGACAAAGGTGGTTGGAACTTTAACTACTTTAGAAATGGTTTTAATGGAGGTAATAATGAATTAACTGAAGCTGAACTTGCAAGAGCTTGTCATTATATTTATTATAATCCAAGTACTAAACAAAATGAAGTTCATGTTATTACTGAAGAAGATTTAAAGAACTCTCCATTATATAAATCTGATAATAGAAGTTTAATTTATGGAAAGTATATTGTTGCTAGATTTATATTTAATAATGATACTGCTGAACATAGATTTAAACTTGAAAATATAACGTTTAATACAAGTGCTTATTAATTATGACAAAGAAACGTAATAGATTAAGAGATGAACGACCTAAAGCATTTTGGGGTGCTTTAGTTGGTGGTGCTATGAATTTAATTGGTAGTGCTATTAGTTCTAAGTCTCAAGCTAGAGCTATCAGAAGACAAATTGAAGCTCAGAAAGAAGCTACTCGAACTCAATTAGAGCTAGCTAATAATAGTAATCTTGCTAGCACGTTGAATAGTTATGCAGCTGCTACAAGAAGTTATAATAACGAAGATGATTATAATTTAAAGTATCGTCTTGGTGGTAATAAACGTTTAGGAAGTAATAGAATTTATATTACTGATGGTGGTGATGCTACTAAGATTGGAAATGATACATACCTTTTACGGGGGGGTTCTCACGAGCAAACCAATGAGACTGGTCAAACAGGTATTGGTATTAATGTAGGTGGAAATGAAGTTGAAGCTGAAGGTGGTGAAGTTGCTCAGAAAAAGAATGGTGCTTTAAGAATCTTTAGTGCTCAACCTATTCTTAGTAATGGTATGAGTCCTGCTCAAGCTATTCTTAGAGGCTATAATAAAGATAAAGTATTTAATGCTCAACAACAGTTTAAGAAAAGAAATGGTCTTAAAGATGATGGTGGTAAAGCTGCTTTTGGTGATTTAATTACTGGGGCTTGGAACTTTTTAAAACAACCTCGTTTACCTATTCATAATATTGCTGCTTTAGCTACTGCTTATCAAAAGTTTTATCCTACTTCAAATTATAATAAACAAAAAGGTAAATTTGGTGGAGGTAAAGGATTTAATGGTGCTGGAGCTGGTGGTACTTGGACTAATGTTAAACCTGCTACTAGAAAGTTTAATAATTTTAATGATGCTTATGATGATGCAGTAAATAGAGGAGCTAGTACATTTAAGTTTGGCAATAAACTTTATAATACTAAAGCTGAAGGTAATCCTATTAGAGAATTAAACAATAGAGCTGTAGGTAATTACAGAGATACAATTATAGTAAACGATAGAGGTAAAAATTATGGTGTTGATTTTGGTCCTATAAAAGGTCCTGCAACTTTAATTCCGTTAGTATATGATACTTACGATAGACCAAGAAAAAGACATAGACTTGGTGGTGGTTTAACTTCTAAAGATAGAGGTTCTTCTAAACATCCATATCCTTCTGTATCATCTAAAGATTTTGCAGGTGGTGGTAGAAGTTATCCTATTCCAACTAAAGCTGATGCTGTTGATGCTTTAAGACTTGCTGGTCTTCATGGAAGAAGTGATGTTAAAGCTAAGGTATATGATAAATATCCTAGCCTTAGAAAGAAAAGCCTGTTAGGTAGTTATAGCCGCCCCGTAAAAGGTATGAGAACTAAGTTTGCTATTGGAGGTAAAGAAGATAAAGGTTATGATATGACTGGAGAACTTTCTACTGTAGTAACTACTGCAAATTGGAGAACTCCAAGGTTTGCTACTTTAGGTTCTGTAGATACAACTGCTAGAGCTATTCCTAATTTTGATACTATAAAAATACCTACTTATATACCTTCTTCTACTATACCTTATAAAGGTCAAAATATTAATCGCAGTCGTACTATATTTAGTGGAGGAGATTATCTAGGATTAGGTATTGATGCTCTTAGTGCTTTAGGTACTGGTTTAATTACTAGCAATGCTTATAAAAATTTGGATTTTAATTATAATCTTCCAAACTTTGTAGAAGAAAGTCCAGTTGCTCTTAATACTACTTATCATAATGAAGCTCAAAAATCTAATGTTGAACGTAATCGTTTAAATAGTAGAAATAGTATTCTTAGAAATACTATGAGTGGTAGTACTGCTATTGGTCGTATGCAAGGTGTTGATACTAATGCTTTATATCAACTTAATCAACTTGCTGATACTAAAGAGAATAAAGAAACTGAACTTATGAATCAGAATCTTTTGAACGAACAACAAGTTAGAGCTAGAAATGCTGCTGCTAGAAATCAGTATTATAATACTGTTGCTACTATTAAGAACGCTGCGCTTGAAGCTAAAAATAATGCTAGTCTTGCAAGAAGTCAAGCATTTAGTACTTCACTTAGTGGATTGTCTCAAGCTTGGAATAATTTCTGGACTGCTGGTAGAACAGCTTATGAAGATGACCAAGCTAGACGAGCTATGATTGCTTCTAGTAAAGATGCTACTCCTACAAGACTTATTGAAATGGGTTATAATCTTTCTCCTCAAGTAATTGCATCTCTTTATAATACTTCTACTGACCAACGTACTAAAGACTTCTATCTTAGTATGCTTGACGAAAAACAACGTAGAAAGTATGGTATATCTTAATTTAAAATAAAATATTTCTGGTAGTAATTATACTATCAGAAATATTTGTTATATTTGCAATTAGTAATTATAAACAATAAAATTATGGCTTATAAAGATAATCAAACAAATGTAAGTATTGGAGGATATGTTCCTCAACGAATACCAGTTCGTTCAAATCTTGACGCTTTAAGTCAAGCGTTGAATAAAATAGATGAACGTTCTGATAAAGCAATTCAACAAAAGTCTGCTATTACAAATGCTATTGGTCAATTAAAACTTAATGCAGCAGAAGACAAATGGAAATACGATTATGCTAAACGTATTGAACAACAAATTAATGATGCTGCTCAATATGGTGATTATAGTAGAGCGTTAGATGTTGCTACTGAACTTGCTGGAAGTGCTACTTCTTCTCCTGAAGTTATTGGTCGTATTCGAGCTAATGAATCTTATGAAAAGAAGAAAGGAGAAGTTGAATCTCTTGCTAACAGTGGTGTTATTAGTGGACTTACCAAAGAACGTTGGCTTGCTCAAAATAAATACACTTATGAAGATATTCGTGATGAAAACGGTAATATAGTTGGAGGTACAGATTGGAAAGCTGGATGGGACCCAGTTAAAAAAGTTGATATGTCCAGACTTGTTACACTTGCTGGTCAACTTGCTGCTCCTGTAAAACGTGCTACTAGTAGTAGTTCTCAACATAGCGTTTCTGATGAACAAGGTGTAGGTAATGGTGGTACTAGTACTCCTGAAGGTCTTCGTTCTGTAAAAACTGGTTATAGTACTTCTAGTGGTTCTAGTTTTCAAAGAGAAACTTTAACTAAACAAAAGATTGATGAAGTTTATAATCAATTATTTGCTCTTGACCCAGATAATATGAATGCTCTTATTCAACAATTCGATGATGTTCAATGGAAGGTTAATCAACTTAAAGATAAACTTAATGCTAGCACTAATCCTGAAGAGCATAAAGTTATTCAAAATAGCATTGATGCTTTCAGTAACGATATTTATGATGCTAATGGACAACCTCTTACCGTTAAAGAATATATGCTTAGCAAGATAGGAATTATTACTAAGAATATGGCTTATGATAATACTAGTGTTAGTCATACTTTAGGTAGTTCTGAAACTAGAGGTTTAACTTATGGTACTAAATATGCTCTAGGTTCTGGTACTAATACTAGTAATATTACTGCTCCAGTTCCTACATTAGGTGGAACATATTATAGTAATCCTGGTGAAGTATCAAGTAATATTGAAAATGGTAGTTCTTGGTTTCAAGACCAACTTTCTCAAGGTGGTGTATTAAATTAAAATAATAAAATTATGCTTAGTAAAAAAATATATAATCAATTTATAAGTGATGGAGATTATGTTGGTGCTGCTAATTACTTATCTCGTGCTCACTTTAGTGACCCAGTTAAACAGTCTCTTGTAAATCAAGCTATAAAGAAGCTTAGAACTGATGGTCGTAGAATACAAGGTATGATGAGTAGAGCTGATGAAAATCAACGTAAAGCTTTTAGTTTTCTTAATGCTGTAAATAGTAATGGTATTCTTCCTGGTCTTAATAACGATATAGATGCTGATGGAAACAAACGTGCTTCAGATAATGTATTCAGTAAAGATTACGCTGAAGCTAAACGTAGATTAGGTAGTCAAGGCAGTAAAGAAGCAGAAAGTTTATCTATTAAATTTGGTGGACAAACAGAGAAAAGAAGACTATTAGGCTTAGATTGGCTTGCTAAAGACTACGAATATAAAACTGATGCTTTTGAAGATATGCTTAGAAGAAGCAGACTTAGCAAAAATGAATTAATTAAATCAGGAGCTAAAGTTAAGATGAAGGATGGTCAATATATTCTTGATATTAGTAAACGAAATCCTTTATTTAATAAAGTATATAACGCTTTACTTAGTACTAAAGGTTACGACAACAATTACAGATTTCAAGTAGCAGGAGTTGACGCTAAAGGCAAACTTATAGGAATTGGTGATAGCAATAAAGATTATATTAATTGGAGAAGTAGAACAGATATAACTGATACTGATGGTTACTATGTTAATCCTACAGGTAGTCATAATTTTGAAATGCCTAATAATATTGTAGCTGTTGCTAATAAGGCTATCCGCCCCGTAAAAGGTATTGATAATGATGGTTCTAAATTATTTACTGTTAGTTCTATGATTCTTCCTTTTAATAGTGCTCGTAGAAAACAAATCAGTGATGCGCTTAATGGCGGAAGACTTAATACAGAATTAGCTAATGCTCTTGTAAAAGAGAATGGTAACGCTATTATTAATGGTCTTATGAATGCTGATTTTACTCAGTATGAAATGTATGTTACTGATGAAGAAAATCCTGAAGACCATACTACAGTTCGTCATGTAGTAGATAATAGTAACGAAAAAGCTAATATTCAAGACTTAGTACGTGCTGCTATTGCTAATGGAAAATTTGACCCAGAAACTCAAGTTTCTCTTGGTATGCAAGGTAATCAAACTGGTTATGTTATTACTATTCCAACTAAGATAGATAAAAATACAGAAACTGGTAATCAAATTGAAGATATTAAACAAAATAGTCGTCAGATATTTATTCCTGATTTTATGAATGGTGAAGCTGAGAAAGTATTTTCTCAAAATTCTCAGACTAGAGCTATGAAAGAACTTGCTAGTATGGAAATGTATAACTATCCTGTTGATATTCCTCAAGATGGTAGACTTAATGTTTATAACGACCCTACTACTGGAAAGGCAGTTTATCAAATGGAATATGACAGTGGTAGAGTACAACCTCTAACTAAAGAAGATGCTCTTCGCAAAGTTAATAAAATGCTTATAGTTGAAGACGGTATTGACTTAGCTAATAAACAATTTTATGATGAAGATGGTAATCTTCGTAAAGGTCTTAGAAATAAAGATGGTTCTTTAAATGCTCAATTTCAACAAGACTTAAATAGACAAGTAGATACTTATGTTACTAGTGCTATGAGTGAACTTTATCCACAAGCTTGGCAAAGTTTTGCTCCTATTGCTAATAATGTTATAAATGGAGATTTCTCTTCTAAAGAATATAAGGCTAAACTAGCTAAAGCTATGGATAGTTTTGTAGATACAGATAATATTAATCTTATTAATAATCAAAGAGCTATTTATTCTAATTATATTCTTAGTAATATAGGAATGTACGATAATGATGCTTATAACATTGATTAATTATGAATACAGAAAGCGTTTTTAATAATAGCGGAGTTATAGTTAGTAATCCTAATTATAATCCTAAAACAAAGAAGGGTCGTGCTCAACAACCCTTCTTTCATGTGTTAGATGTAAATCAAGATATTACATCTGGTGCAGCTAATGAATTTGCAAAAAATGTAGATAATACTTTGGTGATGGGTGATACTCATAATTATCAACGTTATGGTGTTACTCCTAATCTTATTACTAATTTAGATAAAGAAAGAGCTGAAGATCAATCAAACTTTACTAAAACTTTTAATTCTTTAGGTCAAGCTCTTGTTAGTGAAGCAATTCTTGGTACAATTAAAGCTGTACCTGATTTGTTTGACGCTATTACTAATGGTGTATTTCAATCAGATGGTAATTATCAAAATCCTATTAGTAATAAACTTCAAGAGTGGCAAGATTATTTTAGAGACAAAGTTGCTCCAATATATAGTGACCCTACTCGTAATGATATTTATAGTGGTGGTCTTACTAACTGGGGCTGGTGGACTAGTAATGCACCTAGTGTAATGTCTAGTTTAACATTACTTCTTCCTAGTACTGGTATTGTTAAAGGCATTGGTTATCTTGGTAAACTTGCAAAGAGTTCTAAGTTAGCTAGTATGACTAGAAACGGTATTAAAGGCATTGCTGGTATAGACAGGGCTATAAATTCTAATAAGGAACTTAACGCTTTACAAAAAGGTATTAATAAAATTGTTGGTAGTAATGGCATTGTTGTTGGTTCTGATGTAGAAAGTGCTGCTAGTAGATTTGCTAGTATTGGAGGAAATGCTCTTTTACAACGTACTATGGAGAATTATCAAGAAGCTCAAGGAGTATATAAAGATATGTACAATGAAGCTTATGATAATCTTAATAAAATGAATGCTCAACAATATCAAGCTTTTGTTAATAAGAATCCTGAACTACTTCAAGATACTGATACTAATGATAAAGAAGCTGTTGCAAGACGTATTGCTAAGAAGTCTGCTGATACAGATTTTCTTATGAACTATAGTAATATAGTATTTGATGTTATTCAAATGTACGGTCTTCGTAACATGTGGAAAGGTATTAGAAATTCTGATGCTGGTAGTGCTGCTGTAAGTAGAGCTGCAAGATTAGAAAAACTTAAAGTTGGTAAAACTGCTGAAGAATTTGAAAAATACTATGCTAATATAGGTAAGATGAAGAAAGCTGGTTGGTGGATTAAAGACCATGCTAAAGCTGAGAAACTTGTAATAGCTGGAGAACTTAATGAAGGTGTTGAAGAAAGTGTTAACTATATATCTCAAATGGATGGTATGAATGTTGGTAAACTTCTTCTTAATGAACAAGATGCTGACCATTCTCCTTTCGATAATCGTCTTCAAAAGTATTTAAAAAGTGGAGGTCTTGCTGATTCTGCTTTTTGGGGTGTATTAGGTGGTGTTGTATTTCATCATTTAGGTAGTGGTTTTGGACGTGTTAGACAAACATTTGAAGATAGAGCTAACAAAAAAGAAGATAAAACTACTGGTGAACAAGGTAAATCTTCACCTTTTAGTATTAGTGAACTTGGTGAAACTAAATCCCGTAAAGCTGATATTGCTCATTGGGGAAAAGATACTAATCTTTATATTGAAAGGATGAATAAAATCAATGATGGAAAGAATCCTTTTGATAACGATAAAGAATTTACTACTCCTGAAGAAAGTCAAGCTGCTAAAGAAGCTGCTGAAAATGATTTTATTACTACATTAGCTTTACGTGCTGGACATCATGGTAATCTTGATTACTTAAAATCTTTCTTGCAAAGTGAAGAAGTTCGTAAAGCTATGGTAGAGAAAGGTGTAGTAAATGAAGCTGAATCTAAACAAATTCAAGCTAATAATGTTGATAAAGTTGATGCTGTTATGGACGCATATACTAAAGAACTTTCAGGTCTTATAGGTATTGTTCAAAATAGAAATCATAATAAAAAAGAACCAGACCGTGTTCCTATTGAATATCTTCAAGAAATAGCTAGTGCTAATGTTGTTTATAATCAAAAAATTGCAAATACTAAAAATAAAGAACAAGTTGCAGACAATCTTATAAACACAGTTCTTAATGAAGATAATATTAGAAAAGTTATTGGTCAAAATTATACTGGTGAACAAGTAAAAGCTGCTGTTCGTCATGCTCTTATCACTAATATGATTAGCGATTTATATGCTAGAAAGAAAGAACTTATAGCTAAGAATCGTAAGACTATTAGTGATAAAGTAGCTATTGATAATATTAATCGTACTATCAATGAATATAGTGACATGCTTTCTAATGACGAACTTCGTCTTACAACTGCTGTTATGCTTGCTAGTGAACGAGACGACCAAGGCAATCTTGGACGTAATAGTCAAGACCCTTTAGCTAAAGCTTATGATGACTTATTTAGTGGTGTTGATGAAAAAGGTGTTCAGCTTACAGATGATGCTATTATTCGTAACTTTGAAAGATTTGCTAACGAAAATGGTCTTTCTAAAAGACTTGCTGAGTTTGATAGTTCTACTAATGTTCTTAATCAAATCCAAACTGCTAATAATAATATAACTAGAATTAATAATCTTGTTAAAAAAGCAGATGAAGAAAAGAATAGTACTGGTGTTAAACTTTCTGACCTCATTCTTAAACAAGCTGAACTTGAACTTACTCGTAGATATGACCAAGCTCAAGTTGTTAATAACGAAACAGACCTTGCTTCTGAACTTAGTTATAAACAAAATACTATGAATGAAGTTCGTAAGAAAGTTATTGATACTAGTTATAGTTATATTAATGATTTAGCTGATAAATATAAAGATGAAGAAAATGGTAATATTCGTGCAGCTGTAGATGCTTACTTTAATGATGAACAAGATAACTTTGACAATGCTACTTCTTTCATGACTAATAAAGAAAAAGAAGCATTTAAAGAAAGTCTTGACGCTCTTCATTTAAGTAGTGGTCTTAATTATAGATTAGCTAATACAATCCAAGATACTTTAATTCTTAGAACTAAGATTAAAGATGCTAGAAATAAAGCTAATGATGGAGAAGAAGAGCCTGAAAATACTACAAGTAGTACTGCTACTACAAATGGTAATACTCCAGCTCCTACTCCTACTACTCCAACTCCTGTTACTCCTAGTCCTGCTCCTCAAAGTGGGTCGCCACAGTCAGGAACGCAAAATAATGCGCCACAATCGACTCAACCTGCTCCGACGAATAATATATCAGTTCCACAATCCGAAAGCTCTCAGCCGCAAGGAAAGACGCAACAGGGTAATTCTCAAAAGCAAAAGGCTAAGCCAAAGTTCGATGCAAGCAAAACACAAAATTTATCATTTGATGCTGATGGAAAGGTTACTGGAATAACTAGCGAAGATAATGGTCGTTTTGCTCTTATAGGTGGTGAAAATAACCAATACGAAGTGGTTCTTAATGATGGTCGTCATGCTTGGCATGATGATAAACTTTTTGAGAATCCAGAGCTTGCTAATGAAGATGATACAGAACTTGTTCACCCTCCTTATATTACAGTTGACGATGACGGTAATGTTCTTTCTTTTGAAAAAGGTTTATTAGGTACTGAAGCTGATGTAGAAGCTTATGAAAAAGCTTTAGACGAACAAGCTAGACGAGAAGAAGAAAACCAGGAAGAGGAAGAAAGCAGCACAACTACCATACCTTTTACGGGGGGGCTTGAAGAAGAGACACCTACTCCTGATACTAGTACTGAAGAAAGCGGTGAAGAAGAAACTACTCTTCCTTCTACTGAGAATAAGAAAACTATTGCCAATCTTGATATGGACGAAAGAACAGATTTAAATATGGAACTTAGTCGTAATATCATGGCTGCTTTGATGGATGATAATATTGATGTAGAAGAAGTAATTAGTAAACAAAAAGATGCTCTTGTTTCTCAAGGATTTGATAGCAATGAAGTTAATCAATATGTAGATAATTATGCTAATGAAGCTAAAGCTATGTTTGGTTCTTCTGTTGCAGATTTGTATCTTCAAACTGTTGCTGTAGAAACTCAAAAGCTTGATAATCTTACTAAAGATTTTACTAAAGCTGCTGATGAGTTTCTTAATCGTTATGCTAAGAATACAAAGATGGTTCAGCGTAATGGAAAATACTATGGTAGACTTGAAGATATACTTAGATATATAGAACAAGAATCTAAATATACTGGTGCTCCTGAGATATTTTATAATACTCTTAAAGATTATCTTACTAGTGAAGCTGCTAAAGATAAATTTATTTTAACTGATGTTGAAGAAATAGATAAAGCTGACTTTTTACGTAATGTACATAAAAGTAGTTATGTTCGTAGTGTAGAACTTGGTGCTCAAAGTCTTGTTACTACAGTTAAACTTGACTTATCTGAAGTAACTGATGAAGATGGTATTAAAGCTGCTCAACAAGAACTTAAATTAGTTAATTCTAATGATGCTCTTGAAACTGAAATTAGTAAAAAGAATAATACTAATACTACTATTCTTCTTTATAAACATAATGGTGTTACTATAGGTTGGCAAGCTTTAGCTAGTATCGATAGAGGTACAGGTCTTTATGTTAGACCTGCTGATGATTGGATGCATACTATTGCGGCAGATAATAATACTCCTGATGGTCCAGTTAAAGAATTTATTAAAGATATTCTCAGTAGAGATACTATTGATGGAATAGATTATTCTACTCTTGATGACATTGTTTATAGAGCAGCTTTTGATAAGTTATCTAAAGATGAATATAAACAATTAGTTGCTGCTTTTGCTTCTCACAAAGGAATACAACGTGCAGTCAACAATGGTTATGTTAAAAACGCTGATAATCCTAATTATGAGAAACTTCTTAATGGTCTTGCTAAACTTTGGAGATATTGTTATCAAGTAAAACCTACTAATAATGTAGCTGTTGGAGAATATAATGATATTCTTATGGATAGTATTGACACTTATTATGATAAACTTAGAGAAGAAATTAATATTGCTAATAATGTAGCAAATGGAATTTATACTCCTAGAGTTAATATTCTTTCTAAAGGTGAAGTAATTCGTGCTCATAACAAAGAACTTACTCCTGATGGAAAAACTAGACCTTCTAAAGATGTAGCTCGTCCAGTAAAGGAAGTTCTTAGTAATAGTAGCGAAGCTTATGTAGGTGCTACTTCTAATGGTTATGTTGCTGTTTCAGGATTAGGTACTCAAAAGTATACAGGTTATAATAATGCTAATGGACAAACATTCTTAGCTCTTCCTAATACTAATGGTACTATAGATTATGTTGCAGCATTTCCTAGAGTTTATATAGGAGATACTTATTATCGTAATGGAGAAAAAGTTAATGCTCCTGAAAATAGAATACTTAATTCTTTAGTAGATTCTGTTACTGCTCAATTAGAAGAAAGACTTGCTAATGTTAAGTCTCTTGATGATTGGAATGAAGTTAGAGAGTTTATTAATGATATATTTAATTTTAGACGTAATGCTATATTATCTTTAGGTAATTCTATTGTTGTTCAAAATAATGGTAATTTAGTTCTTAAGGCTAATGGTAACGAATATACATTCTTTACTCATAGTGCTAAAGATGCTAATGCTGCACCAAATGTAATTAAACGCAAAGATGGAAAGCTTTATAAGTTTGATGATGTATCTGATTTGATAGAAGATATTAAAGCTAGCGCTAAAATTAATATAAGTTCTAGTCTTCTTAACGGAGATAATAATACTAATCTTCCTACTAAAAATAAGTTTATTAGTAGAGATAAAACAGGTTTTCATATTAATATTCCAGCATATAATGGAAAAAATGCTTTTGATATTAATAATAGTACTTATAGTCAATTCCTTATCGATAATAATTTAGTTCGTGTTGATTTGGAACAAGAAAATAGTTCTAATTATCGAGCTGTTGGTGTTGATAAAATAGGTAGTAATCAAACTCTTCAAATTGATATATTTGATACTTCTGAAAGCCGCCCCGTAAAGGATGTAGAAGAAGAAGAAACTCCTACTGATACTCCACAAACTATTGTACGTAATGCTATAGATAGTATTATCAAAGATGATAGTATTGCTAATAAAGGTGAAGCTATTGCTGAGTATATTCTTAGTGATAAATCTAAAGGTTCTCTTAGTAAAATAGTTAAAATTAAAAAATATAACAAAGTAACTGATGCTATATTCCCAGAAAATATTATCTTTGCTGACGATAAGATACAAGCGTTTAGACAAGCTGATGAAGCAAATAAAAATGCTTTAGCTTACTATGATTCAGAAAATGAAAAGATAGTTGTAGGTAATGATTGGTTAAGTAGAACTGTTAATGCTAAAGAAGCTGGCGATGATGCAGTTCGTGTTCTTATCCATGAAAAACTACATAGTCAAATCAACAATAGTAGAAACCCTAAGCAATTTAGAGAAAAGCTTAGAAGTATATATGATGACTTTGTTAAAGCTATTGATGCAGATTTAGCTAATCTTAATGATAGTACTTTCGATGAGATTAATGCTCGCTTTGATAATAAAGCTGCTAATATAGATGCTCTTCGTGGTTATCTTACTCATATTAAAGAATATCAGTTTGAAAAGTTTAGTACAAGACCAGATACTCAACTTGAAGAGTTCATTGTAGAATCTCTTACTTCTAAAGGTCTTATGGATTATCTTAATTCTGTTAGAGTTGAAGGTGAACATAAAGGTAAGACTAATAGTCTTTGGCAAAAGATTATGGAGTTTATAAGTAGATTGTTTGGTATTGAAATAAGAGATGAATCTCTTAGAGCTAAAGAGTTTAATCTTCTTGCTAATAAATTCAAAGAAAATAAAGTTACTCCTAAGACTGAAGTTAAAGAAGAAACTAAAGCTCCAGTTGAAGGTACTCTTGAATTTAATGAAGATGAAACTAAACCTGAAGAAGAAGTTCCTGAAGAAGTTCCTGCTGATGATAATATTTCAAATATTACAGAAAGTAACGATGCAGTTGATGAAGCTGACCTTGATGATTTACTTAACATGGGTAGTAGTGTTGATGATAAAACTTTAAGCAGTTTTTCTTCGTTATACTCAGCAGTCCGGGCACTTCCGATGGAAGAACAATCTCGTATGCTTGATATGGTTGAGCGTGGCGAGTTTTCTATATCTTGTCGATAGATTAAATTTCATGGTTCTAGAGGAGAATTTAAAATCCTCTAGAACTTTATTGTTTAATTAAATGATATAATTATGGCTAGTTGTCCTATTACACCTAAAGAATTTTTAGGTACTGAGACTGGAACCCGTCTCAAAGAACTTTGTGGTAATGATGTAGTTAAGTTTAATGCTATAACTGCATTAGTTTATAATCCTGAATCCAAGACTGGATTTACTAAAGATTTTGATGATTATCGTTTGGGTAACGATGCTGCTCAAGAAGCTCTTGAATTTTATAATTCAAGACATTTTAGTGTTGGTGCTCAAACTACTAAATCTAAGTTTAATGATGTTGTTACTAGATTTGGTTATACTAGTACTAAAGCTAAAGTTATGGCAAACAGAGTTACAGGTAATAATATACTTACTTTCTTTGCTAATGATGTAGTTAAAGGTAAATTTAATAAAGATAATAACAATGCTAATTTTTATGCTAATAGAGTTGTATCTTTTGGTGCAGTTCAAGTAGCTAAAAAATACTTTGAAAATAAAGGTCAAAAGTTTACTAATAAAGAAATACTTGGTTTAGTTAATCAAATTCTTGGATTTACTAGTGATGGTGATTTTGAAAAAACAGATGATGTTTTTGCTAATGCTAGTAGAGAAGATAAAAACTTTTATGCCATGGTTAAAGAAATGATTCTTAATAAAGTTTCTTTCTTTAATTCTATTTATGCTGGTGATAGTCGTCTAGGTATGCTTCGTTTTAAGTCTGATGAAGCTATTGATGAAAAGGTAGATTTTGATGGAGAAATGGAATCTATTCTTAATGGATATGAAAATGATGAACTTGCTGACTTTAATAAAGAATTTGATGTAGATGGTACTACTGCTAGATGGGATGATAATAGTGGTATGGGAAGTAATTTTATGAAAGGTATCGATGAAGATATTCGTATGATACTTTTCACTATTCCTAAGCTTAATGATATTAATAAAGTTGATGGTAAATATAATTACGATAGAAGTAACGAACTTGGTACTATTGATTTTATTGATGGTAAGAAAGTAACAGCTGCTATTATATCTAAAATAAGTAGAGATAATATTACTAGTTTTATTAATAGTATTAAGACTATTGCTGAACAAAATAAAGAGATGTCTGGTCTTATTAAACTTTATGAAGATTTAAAAACTAATAGAGATTTTGCTATTAGATTTAGAAGTCAATTTGTAAAGACTATTATGCCTAAGACTGAAACTAGAACTGAAGCTGATGGTACAGTTAGAGCCGTACTTTCTAACAAAGAATCTAATAGAAGACAGTCGCTTATATTTAGTTTTCAAAATAATGTAAAGCATACTACATTGAATGTTGACCCAAAAGCTATTGACGTTTTTCGTTCTGCTGTAGAAAGTGCTAAAACGAGATATAAACTTTCTGCTAAAAATGAGATTAGACGTAATGCTGCTTTTGCAGATATTGTTGCTAATTTAACTAAAGCTCTTAAAGCTTATTATCCTGATATGGATAGTAATGCTATAAGAAATTATCTTATCGGTAATAAAACTAATGGTCGTGTTGATATTGAAATCAACACTAGTAATCTTCTTGCCCATTTGAAAAACATTAGTGATGCTTCTAATAAAGCAAATGAAAATCTTCGTGATGAACAAGAACATAAAAGAGAATGGAATAAAGAAGACCATGATGATAATGAAACTTATGTTCCATTACATACTGAAATTATTCCTGCTACTGCTGTAGCTGCTGCTAATAGTTTTGCTACTGACATAGAAGCTTATTCTACTGTTGCTCTTCAGTTTAATTCTAAGAATGTTCTTGGTAATCAAAGTTCTGATATTATTAATAGTTCTATGATTACTTATTTTATGAATGCTATTAATGGTACAGAAATGTCTATTGATGCTGAAGGTAAACTTTCTCCTGAAGCTCTTATTCAATACGGTAATGAAAAGTTCCGTGTTAATTCTAAAGAAAAAGGTAATCAATATAATCTTAGTAATATTCTTCTTGAACAACGTGGTGTTGATGGAAAGATTAAAGTATTTGGTCTTTTCCGTAAACTTGGAGATAAGTATGTTCCTACAGAATATGCTAAAGATTTAATTAATGTTAGTTTGTTTAATGGTGCTGGTAATCCTAATACTGGACAAAATGTACTTTATTCTGGTATGAGTAAAATGGATTATATTTATAGTGCTGTTGCTAATTTTGTTAATACTGAAGCTGATTATCTTTCTAAAAATGAATACGATATTGATTTCGCTAATTACTTCATGCGTGTTCCTTCTGATGCTCCTAAGAATTTTATTATTAGAGCTGCTAGATATAGAACTAAAGGAGGAAAGTATGGTAATCTTTTCAATGTAGAAAATAGTAAAGAAGTTAGTCAAGCTATTGAAAATTATCTTGATACTGAAATTCCTAGTGAAACTCGTGCGGCTAATGAAGTAAAAACTTCTAAGTTTGTTAATATTACTACCAATAAAGAGTATAATCAAATGGTTCATGATTTGACTACTAAAACTATTGGTCGTAGAAAGATTATGCCTTTTAATATTCTTGAAGGTAAGAATCATAAATCTGGTTCTGAAATTGCTGTTGGATATAAGTATGTAGATGAAAGTGGTAAAGTAGATAGATATGAACTTCATGGAACTCTTGATATAGATACTAACGGAGCTTATTACATTACTGACGCTAAACCTATTCTTATTTCTGATATGAATGAGAGTAAAGTTAGTGATAGATTTTCTCCTACTCTTTATCAATCTTTAGTATCTAAAATTAATCGTAGAGCTAATGTTACAGGTATGATTGGTAATACTAAAGTAAATAGAGTTATAAATACTAATCATCCACTTTATATACAATATAGAAACATGTTTGTACAAGAACTTACAGACATGGCTCATTCTATTAATCAATGGTTTGAAACTGATAATACTGGTAAGATTCTTCGTTGGCAGAAAGATGAAAATCCTGAACTTGCTGGTCAACCTAAATTTAAAGGTGATTGGGGATTTGATGAAGAAAGTGCTAGAAGAGCTTATGCTATTTATGAAGTAGGTAAAGGTCATAAACATTTTGTAGAAATGAATCCTACTACTAAAGCTCTTACTTTTACTGGTAGATTGTTCCATGATGATAGATTTGAACTTACTGATGAAAAAGGTAATGTAGATAATAAAGCTGAAGACTTATTAAAATCAATGTTCACTTCTCTTTACGGGGGGGATATAGATGGCTATATTCATTTTGCTGCTAATGGTGATGAAGTTACTGTAAATCTTTCTAAAGAACAAGAAGATAAGATTGCTGAAATGATTAGTGACTTTATTACTACTTATACAAATCAACAAGTTGAAAAGTTTGATAATTTTAAAAGTATAGATGTTGCTAACATTATCAATGACGATAATGTTGCTGATTTTGTACTTAATTATAGACTTATGTGTGGTAACTTTAATGATTTATTTGAAGGTGATACTAAGTTCTATAAAGATAATCAAACGCTTCTTAAACGTACTAAGGAAGACCAAGCCAGTGGAGTACCTTATGGTTTTGCTGATTACACTACAGATTATGCTAATGATATAACAGATGTTGCATTTAGCGAACTTAATACTAGTAGAGTTCAAGCTGAATTTGCTAGTTATAAGAATCCTCTTAATGTTACACAACGTAATAAGTTTAATGGTGTAACTATTAAAAATACTATTAGAACTTCTGAGGAATGTAAAGTTGCAACATTTGATAAAAACGGTAAACAACTTTCTGAAGATGGTATTCTTGTAGAAGACCTTGTAAAGAATGCTGGACTTACTATTGACCAAGCTAGAACTTTAATAGGTGGACCTATTCAATATGAAAATGGTAAACCTGTTATTAAGAATGGTGTTGTTCAAAGAAAAGGCGGTTATCAAGGAACTACTGTAAACGATGCTCAATCTTATATTACTTTTGAAGAATGGATTCGTCGTATTGCTGGTAGAGGTAAGCTTAATGAATATCTTCCTCTTATTAAGAAGATTCAGAATGATGAACCTCTTAGTGCTGCTGATATTAATGATTTTGTTCAAGTACAAAAGAACTTCTATTATGACCATTATTTTGATAAGTATTCTAAAAGATTTGTACCTCGTCAAATTAAGAATGCTGAATTTGTTCTTGTACCTAGATTTATTAAAGGTACTCAACTTGAACAAGTTTATAATCTTATGAAGGATAATGGTATTGACCAGCTTAATACTGAAGAAACAAGTAAAGCTGGTAAAGCTAGAGTACTTGAAATCTTTGATAGTAAAACTGGAGAAGTAACACAGAAACATATTGATGATTTTAATGCTCATGCTAAAGATTATATTGAACAATATGATTATAATCATCTTTATACTCAGCAAGAAACTCCTCAACACATGAATGCTGAAAATAAAGCTGGTATTCAAATTATGAAGAAGATTGTTGATAATATTCCTGTTAATAATCCTCTTTATGAAAAGAAAGAAGAGTTCTTTAAACTTTATAGTGCTAATATTAGAGATTCATTTAATAATCTTGCTAATGAACTTAGTATTCCTAGAGATACCAATGGTAATATTCTTTTTGAATCAGATGGTACTATTAAAGGTATAGATTATCATACGTTCTTTAATAAGTTGAAAGAAGAGTGTATGCGTTTAGGTCTTGATAGTAATATGATGGATTATGTAACTCTTGCTGAACAAGCTGTTAATCCTATTACTGGAAGACCTAACGCTAATATGCCTATGATTCTTAGTAATGCTATTACTAAACTTGAAAGTGTTAGTCAATCTGTATTTAATAGAGCTATTACTCGTCAAACACTTCCTGGTTTCCATGCTGCTCAGATTACTAATGTAGGTTTTAAAGCAGATAAAAATCATATTATCAAAGGAAGTACTATTAATAAAGAATTAAAGTATCATCCAAATGGTGAACGTTATATTGAAATAATGCTGCCTAAGAGTAATTTTGGTTTTGCTAAGAATGAAGATGGTACTTATAAGAAATCTGATGAAGATTTACTTAAAGAACTTCAAGCTGCAAAACTTGATACTCTTATTGGTTATCGTATTCCAACTGAGGGTAAACAATCTGTTTGTGTAATGAAAGTAGTTGGTTTCCTTGATGATGCTCAAGGTTCTACTATTGTTGTTCCTGATGATTGGGTTTCTCAGACTGGTTCTGACTTTGATATTGACTCTGTATATGGTATTCAATATAGCAGCTATGTAGATAAGCATGGTAATATTCGTAAACAAAGTTATTCTGAAGAACTTGATATTTACGATTATGCTAATTATGTAAATAGACATCTTGAAAAAGCTGATAAGATTAAAGATAAATCAGTTAAAGCTGCTTTTGAAAAACTTAATAAAGAAATAGATGAACAGTTTGAAAAGTTACGTAAAGAATTATCTGAAGAAGAAACTCAAGCTTATGATGCTTTATCTGATAAAACTAAAGAACTTGTAAAGGCTGCTCATAATGATTTTAAATCTCAAGCTGTAAAGAATCCAGAAACTGGTAAACTTACAAAGGATAGTTATCTTAAACAACTTCAATTTGTAGCTGATTATATTCGTACTAATAAAACTAATCTTGATGATGCTGATAATAATTTTATTTCAGTACATGAAGACATGGTTGATTCTATTAGTAATGAATATATTGATAAAAAGACTTTTAAGTCTGATAAAGCTAGAGAGATTCTTCAAGGTAGAATTGATAAATTTAATAAAGCTGCTAAAAAGCTTGGTATTATGAGTTATAATGAATATTTAGCTCAAAATGTAGAAGATGCTAATACTCGTAATGCTCGTAATAATCGTATTCTTGATGATATGATTGATATTCTCAAAGATAATATATCTCTTGAGGAAAACTTGTCACGTTCTAATTTTGATGATATTATCAATGCACGTGATAAAGTTATTAATCCTGTAGTTAAGAAAATACGTAATGCTAGAAGTTCTTATGATTTCCTTGACCAAGCTGATTATCAAGAAGATGTTATGAGTGGCGCTAAACTTAAAGCGTTTAGTGTTACTCGTGATACGTTTGTTTCTGTTTGTAATACTGTTCGTCCTACTATCAATGATGACTATAAAGTAACAATTCGTTATGATAAAAATAATTATAACGCTAAAGAACTTATAAATAGATTTGGTGAAGATAATGTTACTACTGATGAAGATACAGGAGATTATCTTGTAACCCATACTACTATTGGTTGGACCAACGATAATAAGAATGTAGATGGACGTATTCTTACTGCTTATACTTCTCAGACTACTGCTCATATTCTTGATGCTGTTAAGGAAGGTGCTATTCCAAATGTAAATGATTTTACTTTTGCAGTATATAAAACTCTTCCTGATATTGGTAGTAATTATGATACAACTGTTGCATTTATTATGCAGCCTGCTATTAGTCGTATTGTAGCAGAGTATAATGCTAACAAATCTATTTATGCTGAAGATACTTCTAAGCCTATTCATAATGCTATTAAAAAATTAGCTATAGAAATGAATATTGGAGTAACAGAAGATGATAATATTAAAACTGTAATAGATAAAGTAAATACTGCTCTTGGTACAGAATATAGTCTAAATTCTAATAATGCAGTTATTCTTGATTATAAAGAGTTAGCTGATAGACTTAATAAAAAGGAGAGCCGCCCCGTAGAAGATATGATATATGATATGTCTATACTTTTTGCTTATAATGATATTAATCGTTTAGCTCAAGGTATTAGTTCTTTAGCTCGTGTTTGTAATCCTGATAGATTTGGTGCTAAGCAAACTCTTTTTGCTACTAATAAAGTATTTACTGATATTCAAGAAATTGTTAATGGAGAAAATGCTAATATAGAAAACGTTCTTTCTGTTAAAGATAAAGATAAAGAAATGTCTTTCCTTGAAGCTATTTACCCTGGTCTTCTTACTAAGAATGCTGCTGGTAATAAAGTTGTAGATGTTAGAAGTTATATGATGGATAAGCATAATGATGGTCAGTCTAAATATCCTTCTCTTCATTGCTTCTTAAAGTATGCTACTGCTACTTCTAGTAGTATTAATAGTATGTTATTTGATACTCAGACTGATAGTTTTAAGAATCTTGTTTATAGTCTTGAAAATACTTTTAGTGATAGAAGTCGTAATATTAACGAAAAAGAATATAATGATTTTCAACAATATATTCTTAGTAGTGTATATAATCATGTTGCTCCAGTAATGTATGCTAGTAAAGTAATTGCTGAACAAGATGGTACATTATCTTACGGTTTCGACAACGAAAGCGATACTATTGCTGAACGTCAAAGAATATTTGGTTATAATGCTAAACCACAATTTAATTTTGATTGTGAGTATATTAATCGTCCTACTCCTTCAGAAGTAGAAGCATTTGCTAAACTTACTCCTGCTCAAAAAGTTGCTTATCTTCAAAGTAAATCTGAAGATGCTGGTATATTTGGTTTGCTTAAAGTAAATTTGTTCAATCAATATGAATATAATACTACTGGTCAATCTAAGCAAAGTATTCAATTTAAAGATGATACTACTGATGTAGAAACAGCTTATATGTTGTTCGACCAAGCAGCTAATAGCGATAATCCTCTTGTTAGACTTGCAGCTATTGATATGATTAAATATGCTTTTGCTGTCGAGAATTTCAAGATGAGACGTAATGGTATTAGTAAAGTTATCACAAATGATGCTCTTAGAAATGCTGATTTGTTTGGTGGTAAATCTGCTATTAGTTATATAGTTGATGAGTTTAATAATTTTGCTGGAACTTATGATGTTGCTGAACGTTATGTTCGTTCTCATAGTGATAGTAATTTTATCTATCATAAGACAGTTAAGAATGTTCGTAAGAATGGTGCTTATGTTTCTGAACTAAGCAAGTTCAAAAAACCAAATAATCTTTTTGTATTTGATTTAGCTGATGCTAGTATTATTGCAGAAAAGATTGCTAATCTTAGAAGTGAAATAGAAAATACTACTGATGAAAGTGAAATTAATGCACTTAATATAGAACTTAAAGAAGCTATTGCTGAATATAATAATTTAAAATCACAAAGAGCACTCGCTGCTAAATATGGTTTTATTAATGAATCAGATAGTACTGATGATTACTACGCAAATCATTATGTTCATCTTAATGAAAAAGTAGGTAAAGAATATAAAGCTAGACTTTATAAAATTGTTGAAAACAATGACAAAGTATATGCTTATCCTATTACTAAACTTGATGAGAATGAAACTGGTGAAGTAAGTCTTAATAGAGAGAATACTAAAGGATATAGAACTGAAGGTTTTTATGCTGATTATATTAACAGTTTAGAGCAAGGGAATACTCCTACTATGGAAGACCTTAATGAAATGGCTAAAGCTCATAAATTTAATATCAAGTATCTCAAAGTTAAGAATGCTAATGCTTTTGATATTAATCATCCTAGTAAATATCAAGAAAGTGCTGCTAAGTTTACTATCAACGAAATACTTAATAAATATCCTGAAAGTAATGGTAAAGAATTTACTATTCAAAGTTTTTATTTAAGAAGTAAATCGATTGGTACTACATTTGGTAATCCTCAGCACATTAAAGGAACTTATGTTACTATAGAAGATGGTAAAGAAGTTACTAACGAAGTTGATGAAATATTTGAATTTAGAGCACCTAGAAAATCCGAAGTAGATAGAGCTAAAGATTTAGGTATTAATGTACCTTATAATACTTACTTTGTAAGAGTTAAATCAAAAGGCAAAGCTAATGCTACTTTGAATACTAATTCTAAACTTGGTGCTAGTGTTCTTGATTTCTCTATTGATGCATATAATGATATGAATCGTAGAAGTCATGAAGGTGATTATGCTGCTCGTAAGAAAGTAAATAATCTTGCAAATAAAGGATTTAATGCTACACGTAATGAGTTTCAATCTCAAGCAGAAGATGTTTATTACAATATAACATCGTATGTTGAAGATAAAGTTAATGATATTACTCAACAACTTAATCAGTTTGTTGAAGATAATGGTCATTTCTTATCTGTAAATGATGCTCGTACTATAGATATTATTAGAAATAATCCTGCTGAAAGAAGAAGATATTTAAAGACTCTTCTTGACGCTAGAGCTTTGATTAGTAAATATGGTAATATTGCTTCAGTTAAAGTTGATAAATCTGTAGATAGCGATAATACTATAGCTTATGTAGAAAGACTTCAAAATGCAATTAAACAACTTACAGATACTTCTATTATTGAACAAGCTGAAAAGTTGTTTGCTAATGATTATCTTGCTAAACTCAGTGATAATCCTCAAATTCAAAATAATCTTATTAGTGTATTTGATGGTTTTCATTCTACTAGTTGGTTTGATGCTTGGGTTGGTGATTTACAAGATTCTGGTAACGCTTTTGTACAAGTACTTACCAAAAATGTAATGGCTGATATTAGAGCTAAAGAACTTCAAGCTAGAAGAACTGTAGATATTTTTAATAAAGATATAGATAAAATATTTGCTGATGCAAAAGCTGCTGGTGTTAATTTATCATTTGATGATATTATTGATGCTGATGGTAGATTTATTCGTCCTTATAATGATAATTTTGAGAATGATTTAAATAAACTTAGACAAGATGAACGTAATGCTAAATCAGATATAATTAATAATCCTGAAGCTTATGTTGAAGCTAAGCATAAACTTGATAAGTTTTTATTAGACCATGTAAATCGTAAGTTTGTCGATAGTTACTATCAAGAACTTTATGATGCTCAAGATGAGCTTTATAGAAATCATAGACCTATACTTGAAGAGTATGTTAAAACAAAGGCTATGATTGATGAGATTAATGCTAGTCGAATTGATGGTACTCTTAGTCCTGAAAAGGAAACTGAATTAAAGAATCTTTGGTATCATATTAATGATATTCGTTCTGAATATGATTTAACTAATGGTGAACCTAAAGAAAGCTTTATTATGGGTTATCCTGGTATGAACTCAACAAGTGGTGAAATTGTTAATAAAGAAGCATATCATAAAGCTAGAATTAATAACGCTGCTGATTGTAAAGCTCTTGATAATTATCTTAAAGCAGTTAACAATATTCGTAACAAATACAATGATAGTAAAGTTCGTAAAGGTTTTGAAGACCAATTAAAGCGTATGCTTGATATTGTTGAAACTGCTGAATCTAGAGACCAGTCTGGTAGAATTAGTGTTCCTGCTTCTCAGCTTGAAATGAATAAAGAATATAAAGCTGCAAAAGCTTGGCTTGCTACTAATGCTAAATGGACAGTTAATCCAGACGTTCAAGAAGCTATATATGAAGCATATAAGAGTATGGGATATAAAGGTGAAAACAATAGTAAGCTTAAAGTATATCTTAGAAAGCTTAAAGCAACTAATGTAAATCCTTATGATGAATTTGGTCGTTTAGATGGAACTTTGTTTACTGAAGAACAACAAGCTGCTATTCAAGAAGAAGCTCAGAAACGTTTTAATAATACAAAATATGGTATGGAAAATGACCGTATTCTTATTAGTAATGGTCCTGAAGATGATGTTGTTTATCCTACTGAGGTTTATAAAAGACTTGCAGCTAATGGTGTTCCAAATAAAGAATACCAGCAAATAGTGAAACAAGTTAATGAAATACTTGCTCCACATTATGACATTGCTAATAAACATGTTGCTACTTCAGAGCTTACTGAGGAAGAACTTGATAAACTTTATCAAGCTTATCAACCTTTGTTTGCTGGTATGAAGAAAACAGAGGATAGTACTAATGGTAAGTCTATTGCTTACTTTGTTACTCGTTTTGTAGATTTAGACAACTATAATAAAGAAGCATTTAACCTAGAAGAAGAAAGAGCTAAAGCTAAAGGTGCTAAGTATTATAAAGCTTGGGAACGAGTTAATAAAATGGGTATTCCAAAACTCGATGATAAATATCAAGTTGTTACTGATGCTTCAGGTAATATAGTTTATGATGAAACTAAGGATAGAATACCTAACCGTTATCTTTATGGTACTCTTAAAGTAGATATGGATAAATATCTCAAGACAAAAGGTAAAAAGAAAGCTGAACAACTTCGTAAACAAATGGACGAAAGAACTGAAGCTTATCGTACTATACATAATAATCTTGAGACTGTCAATACTCCTTATTATGAAGCTGAACTTAAAAAGCAAAGAGCAAAAGGTGATGCAGAATTTAAGAAGTGGTATGATAGAAATCATGTATTTAATCCTTATACTCATAGAATGGAACCTACTGTAATATGGAGAAAAACTCAAGTTATTCCTTCTGTTGCAAATGGTGAATGGAATGCTGGTTATGCTCAAACTGAACTTGCTCCTAAACGTGCATACAAAAATGAGGATTACGCAGAAGGTGTAGGTTATATTGATAATTATAAGAAAACTGATGATAAAACTTATGATTCAACAGTTGTTCTTAATAAGTATCAACAAGACCTTATGAACTATGTTCAAAAGACTCTTAATGCTCTTGCTCAAACTGAATCTGCAAAACGTTTTATAGGTAGAGGTTATCTTCCTTCTATGAGTAAAGGTGCAGAACATGATGCAAAATGGTGGGGAAAACAGTTCCTAGAGTTCCTTGGCTATAGCGATAAACTTCAGAATGGTAGAGACCCTTTCTATCATATAGATTATGCTGATGATAAAGCTGTTGATATGCCTATGTTAATGGAACAACTTAGAAATAAAGATTCTGTTAATATAGAAAATATCAAAAAGACTAAGCCTCAACGTATTTCTTATGCTGATGATGAAGAATATAATGCTGCTCTTGCTGCTTATAATAAACGTATGGACGAAGCTTTAAAGAAGAATAAAGAAATTCATCGTGCTTTACTTAATAGAGATTATCGTACTGTACTTTCAAACTTCATTACTCAAGCTGCTCATTTTAATGCTATACAAGATAATAAGTATATGCTTTATTATGGTAAAGAAATGATTGATAGAATGGAAGTATATCAAAAGAATGTAGGTTGGAGTAACTTAAAGAAAGACCATCAAAGAGGTGCTAGAGGTGAAACTCGTTATCTTACTCAAAAAGATGAAAGACTTCAAGGACAATATGAGAATTGGATTCGTAGAATTATTTATAATCAATTCAAAGAAAGTAATGCTAACTTTACTAAAATTAGTAGTCTTCTTCAATCTTTTACTAGTGCTAAATTTATGATGCTTAATATTACTGGTGGTATTGGTAACGTTACTGTTGGTGAATCAGGTTTAGCTGGTGAGTGGATAGCTAAAGAATTTATTGGAGCTAAAGACTATGCTCTTGGTAAAGCTTTATGGATGCACAATTCATGGAGTTTCATTAACGACCTCGGTAAAGATAAAGCTTCTACATTAGCTAGTGCTATAGTCAAAGAAATGAATGTTATTGACTTTGACCAACTTGCTGGTATTAGTGATGGTAATCATCTTGATGCAGGTACTGCTTTTGAAAAGCTTAGAAATGCTCTTTATTCTCCTAATGCAATGGGTGAACATTTCATGCAGAATGCAGCTATGTTTAGTCTTATGTATAGTAATAGAATTGTACCTGTTGTTGATGCTGAAAATAAAGGTAAAATCAAGTATCGTGCCATGAGTAGATATGAATATATTGCTGATTGTCATGAGAAAGCTCTAAAGCGCATTATTGAAGGTACTGAATTTGAAGCTAAGTTTAATAACTATGTTGGTACTATAAAAGAAGATGCTAATAAACTTAAAGAGTTTGTTTTTGGTCGTAAAGATTTTACTACTGAATTTACTAGAACTCTTCCTAATAAGATGCAAAAAGAATTTGTTAAAGCAAAGAAAGAACTCGAAAAGACTGCAACTACTGAATTTGAAAAGTATAGTCGAGTTATTGATAATCTTGATTTAAAAGATGGTAGATTATCTTTTAAAGAAGGTAGTAAACTTGCAGAACTTGATGCTCTTAGTGTTGACAAAGAAGTTTCTGATGCTTATAAGTTCTTAGGTGAATTTAAAGGTAAAGTTATTAGTGTTAATAAAGAGATACATGGTGTATATGATAAACTTGGTGCTGCTCAACTTGAAAAGCATTGGTGGGGTAGTCTTGCTATGCAGTATCATAAACATATATATCCTGGTATTCTTAAACATTATAGAAGACAAGGTTATTTTAATGAAGAACGTGGTGCTTTTACATTAGGTTGTGGTCCTGCTCTTATGGATTTCCTTTCAATGCCTTTAGATAAAATTAAAGCAGATAGAGAAATTAATGGTACTCAACTTGGTGCTTTACAAACTCTTCAGAAGTTATTTATGGGTTATGTAGATATGGCTACAAACTTTAATACAAACTGGAATATGTTACCTCGTTATCAACGTGCTGCAATACTTAGAGCTATGGGCAATGTTGCTGGTTCAGTAGCTGCTATCTCTATGGCTCTTGCTGCTCATGCTATTTGGGACGATAAAGAACTTGAAAATAGTACTTTAGGAAATCTTCTTATTTATGAAGCAGATAGTCTTGCAACACAAGTTATGATGTACACTCCTCCATTTGTTATAACTGAAGGTAAGAAGTTATATAGTTCTCCTATTGCAGCGCAAACTATGCCTAGTGATATTCTTAAAGCTATGAATATTATAGCAGAAGGACTTATATCTGGTGATGATTATAATTGGGATTATAGTAGTGGTAGATATGCTGGAGAAAATAAACTTTATGTTCTTACTACTAGACAAATACCTATTTATAGAGCTTATAGTAATATTGCTGGTCTTGATAAGAGTAATAGTTACTATAAATTAGGAGATAATATACTTGGTATAATACCTACTAATGTAAATAAGTAAACCGCCCCGTAAAGGGTATTGATAGTAATACTTCTACTAATAATAGTTAATTAATACTTTCAACTGTTGGATATACGAATATTATTTGTACCTTTGCAGCAGTTGAAAGTTTTCTTTTCTACTCATTTATTTTAAGATTTAATATTGGTTATTAGTTTGTTGATAGTACAAATGTATGCGAAAGTATTGCTCTATGGTGTAATGGTAGCACAATAGATTTTGGTTCTGTTAGAGCAGGTTCGAGTCCTGCTAGAGTAACGCTGTTTTTATTTTAAATTAGAAGTTAGAAATTAAAAAATTAAGCTTATGCTGTAACAAATAATTTTATTCATAGCGATTGTAGATAAATTAATAAAGGAACTGGCGTGTTCTGTTTCATGGTAATAAAATTAGAGTTATGTTTTTAGGGAAAGGTGAAGCACTAGGTAGTCGTGATGATTATCTAGTGCTTTTTTTTGTACTCAACAAAATGTGTTGAAATGTGTCGCTACAAGAATTAAAAAAAAAGAGTAACCTAACCTCACGGTTAAGCTACTCTAATGGTTTAAAACAAGATTGCAGCCGCTGCTACAACAAATAATAAACAATATTATAAACTAATTTTTAACGATATGGAAAACCTATATTATATAGTAAATATCAAACTTAATATTTCAATTTCTTCTGTAAGCGATTAATTAATTCAAGTAGTATGATTAATCGAATCTGATATTAAAGTCGCTCAGACGCTAAATAAACTGGGTTGTGGGCGTTTCCCACGATTGGCATAGTTTAATCTCGTATGCCAGGAGACCGAAATAAGACAATTAAGTATTAATTATTAATTGAAATAGACCCAATTTAATTAGCGTCTAAGCCACTTTAGTGTTACGGCTGAACAATTTATTCAGGAGGTGAAAATCATCCTCGTACAGAGGATTTCAAAATATAGGATGTGCCATATAGCTCAACTCATTTAAGAGGAGCTTTAATTATATTACCTTTTGCATCAACGTAAATAACACTGTCTGTAGAGTAACCATCGTTAGTGGTATCAACATCATTGATTTCATAGAAATCATCATTAATTCCGCATGAATCTGTTGTATCTACAGGTTCTGTATTATTAGTATCTTTTCTATTATTGTATGAACATGCTACAAGAATAGATACTATAATCGTTAATACAACAATAATATTTCTTCTATGTTTATTATAATCTTTATTCATTTTTCTTTAAATAAAAAGTCCTAGTACTTTCACAAGCACTAGGACACGTTGAACTTTAAAAATAATATAAAACGAAAATAGCAAATACATCTTATAGATATAAATCTACATATCTTTGAATAACATTAACATGAGTACTACCAGTAAACTTAAATGTTACTTCATCGTCTCTACTAAATACAACAAATGGATAATCAAAAGCACTATATTGATGAAGTATTCTTTTTGGAACTTCATTAAAATCTTTGATTTCAAGAGTTATATTTTTCTTCGATTTGGCTAGTACTGTTTGTATGTTATTAATAAGAATCGTACAACCAAGACAATTCTTAGTTGTTATTATCAGGATTTTTCTTTTCATCAATTTTACCAATTTTAGCGTAATATTCACCATCCAAAGTAAATATTACATTCTCATTTTCAAGCATTGTACGATAATCTTTTTCAAGACTCTTCAAATCTCTAAGTACAAGAGCAAGATTTGCAAATGTTGTTTTACTAATCTTTGGGTTGTTACTTGCATTTGCAAGATGCTTCTTAACCTTATCAATTTCTACTACTGTTTCTGCATGACGGTTAATCATACGAGCTACCCAATTCTTTGTCATTTCTACCATAGTTGTTTAAATTTTAAAATTAATAATTATTTCTTTGCTGTAGAGCCAAAAGCTCCATCACCTCTATCTGTTGTACCAAGGTCTTCAAGTTTCTTAACTGTTTCAAAACTAATTTGACGATGATGAGGAACTTCAAATTGACCAATAACATCACCAATTTCTATCGGTGTAGGATTATCTACAATAGCTCTAAATACAATAAAGAACTCACCACGATAACATTCATCACCAGTCATTGGTGAATTAGCTACAACATAACCCATCTTAGTAATTCTACTATTAGGTCGACAAGTAAGAGAATCTCTATCCTCAAGAGCTACATGGATACCAGTTCCACATTTAATACGACCATCTGTTATCTTCTCAATAGAAGTACAAACTACATCACAACAAGCATCAGTAGCATGACCACCAAAACCATCTTCCTTAGAATTAGCTACATAATGAGCATACTCTGGAATTTTAGCTTTAACTTTAGGGTCAAGCCAAATTTTAACTGGAACAAAATCAATAGCTTGACGAAGAGCTTCTTTAAGTTCTTTTTCAGCCATTACTCTGTTGTCTGGAGTTTCTTTAAAAGCATTTGCATAATTAATAAATGCATTTGCAATACGATTACTTAATTGACTCATAATTTAATCAGTTATATTATTAAATATATTACTTTTATATTCTTCTATTGTTATATTTTTCTGTTTACAATAATCATAAACTAAATCATTATATGAACCATTAAAAATAACAGAAGGATTTACAAAATAATAATCTTTCTCATTTCCTTTAGCATTAAATATAATAGTTGTATCATCTGTTGGTCTAAATATAACTTCAGGTCTTTCTTCAGTTCCTTGAAGCCATTTTAAAGCTTTTGAAATAGCAGGAGCGTCTAAAGGCTTTTCGTTTTTATCCCAACAACCAATAACTTTTCTATCTAATCTAATTAAGTTAGTACCATAAGGAAGATTACTCATTATATATTTAAATACTGTTTTTACATAATAAGGAGCATGGTCATAATATCTACAGAACCACTTATCTCCTATACGAGAATGAGTGGAACCATCATTAGGAGACCATACTTCATTAGTTGTAAGTCTTCCTAATATATCTTTCTTTGTAACTTCTCTACTTACCATGTTTGCAGTCTTTAATAAATAATGTAAATCATTAGCTACATGACCTTTTGAATTATCAGTAGCACTAAACTTAATTCTAGCACTCATATCTTCAGTGTTTAAAATATCTATAACTTGATTTGCATTGCAAATATACAAAAAATTGTCTGTACAAACAACTTTTTCCCAAAAATTGTTTCCACAGACAACTGCAAATCGTTATAAACATCTGACACTCAGATAGTTATAGCACATGGATAGTTCCTATATAATATATATATATTAATGTTACTATCTATTGCCGTTACAAATATACAAAAAATGGGTAACATCACCATAATATTACCCAAAAAATAGTGTTAAATAACTATTATTAATTGTATCTCCAAGATGTTTACTAATTTAAGTTTTCATTCCTTTTACGGGGCGGCTAGAGCGGTTCTAGTATGATAACATGTATCATTAAACCATCTAGTTGTTATACCCCCCCCGTAAAAGGTATTCATCACATAATAACTAAATCTTGTTCCATACTTTTTATCCATGCTCTAGCATCTTCTTTATTATCAAATACTAAAGATTCTGGAATATTAGGAACACCTTTATTTTCATCAATCATAATAGTGTAATTTACAACACTTTGATTATTATCAGCATAACTAGTAACTGCACTAATTGTACCAACAAAGAATTTACCACTGATATAACTAAAGGCTAGTACCTCATCACCAACTTTGTAATGAGGTACTTTAAATTCATTTTCGTTTCTACTAAAACTAACTTGCATAAGCTATTGCTTCATTAAGAGCTTTATTCATATTATTATTTGCTGAACCCCATACAAGACTATTCATACGTTTCTCACCTTCAAGGTTTGCAACATTACAATAGAATCCTGTAATTGCATTATAAGCACCCCAGGCAGTACCACAAATATCCTTTTGACCGATACCATCAATATAATAATCCATCATATTATAAAGTTGATTAGACTTTCTTGTACTAATCTCTACAGCATCAATCAAATGATAATCACGACTGATAAGACGTTTATAACCATGATTAGGGTCAACTTCATTGAGTTTAGCTATTTCAGAAGGAGTAAGTTGAAGCTTACAAATATATTCAGCAACTTGGTCATCAGTCATCTTAATAGTAGCAAGATGACGATAAAGGTCTTGAGCATCAATAGCATGAGAACAAGCAATCTTTAAAACTTGAGCACCAAGTTCAAGTTTTTCTTTTACAGATTTAGTATGACGAAGACGAATATGACAAGCAGCTTTATCAAGAGCACCATTAAGCATATTAGTACAAATAACTCTAACAGGAGTAATCATAATATCTACAGATGAGTTACCTGCGTGTCCATTACTGAACACAAGATAATTATCTATAACATCATCTTTACCTACAGAAGTTTGTACTGGAAGTTTAGCACTAACATATACTTTTTCGCCCATATTAAGACAAGCAGCTTTATCCCATATAGCTTTACCTTCTCCAATAGCATTATTAAAGAAGTTGAAAGCGTCCATATTCTGAACTATTTCATACTTATCTTTAACAATACCCAATGGCATATTAATATCTGTTCGATAAGTTGCAAAAGCATTAGGACAATCACGATAAATACTACCATCGTGAACAAAACTATCTTCTCCCACTTCATTATTACTACCAATTCTAAAAGGCATTTTACTTACAAGTTCACACTTTTGAACTGTCCAATCAAGTTTAGCACTTTTCATTACATCTTGTGCAGTTGCACAATTACTTACATCAGTACCAAGTACCCATGGAAGTCCACCACGATTAAATTTACTCATAACTCAGCGTTATTAAATTGTTAAACATTAAATTAAATATTATCAGCAAGAGGAAGAGACTCTTGGTTATCTTTACTTTCTTCTCTATAATCAGGATTTAAATCCTTAACATTCCATGAATCACGTATAACATTTGAAACAATAAGTTCTACGCTAACTATATGGCTTTTTAGTTCTTCACCATTATATTTAATATATGAAGCACTACTTGTAGCATCAGATAAATCTTCTGCTAGAATATTAATATTAAGAAAAGTATTAGCTTTTACTTTAATATTTGTTTTAACTAAATATATATTATACATAATATTATTATTTATATTAATAAGACGTTATATTTATAATATCTAAAGATGAATCATATTCTACTCTAGTAGCATATATGTCATCAATCATAACTTGACAGTCTCCATTAGTTTCTTGGAGACTGTTAAGTTTTTGTATTAGTTCTGAAACTCTCATGTTATTTGATAGTTAAATTATCATTCTCAACAACTTTAGCAATGTTAGAAGTACAACCTTCATCTGTAAGTTTAACTTTCATAGCTTTCTTATCAACAGAAGGTTTGAAACTCCAACCATCTTTAGATACATCACCCATCTTAGCGAGAAGACTATAACCATCACCTTGAAGAAGATTACTCATAGATACAGGAATAGTTATATTTATAATAACATCATCCATATCTTCAACTTCAATTTCAGAATTAGTTATTTCTCCTTCTATTTGAGCATTATGAACTGCTGCATCAAGAATAGCATTAGTATCAATACTGTCAGCTTGATGAAGAGTATTAGTATAAATACCATTGACAACAGTGGTTTTAAGAACATCAACAAGATTCTCAATCTTCTTATCGTCAAGTTCTATACTTGTACTCTTTCTTATACCAACTTTACCAGTACCCCAGTCAATAAATTTCTTACCTTTCTTATCTTCTGTACCATAGTTCTTAATAGCAAATAAAACAAGATTAGTAAGACCTGTAATTGTATTCTCTTTAGACTTCTTGAGTTTAGCAAGTCTATCAGTCTCAGACTTAATAGCAAGAAGGTCAGCTTTAAGTTTATTAATAAAGTTAGTAATACTTCTAACTTTATTTGTCATTTCTTGACCATTAAGCTCAAGCTTTTCTTCAATTTCTGGAGTTATTTCTCCACCTGCTTCTTCAATCTCATCATAAAGAGAATACAATTCTCTATCAATATCAAAAATACTTTTTCCCATATTACTTAATTATTTAATACTTATAGAACAATCAACATTATGAGTAGATTCACCATCCTTAGCGTAATAATTACGTTCTACTTTAACATTGATATTAACATCAGGATTAGCAATCTCAAAATCTTTAATTGCAGCAAGAATAGAAGCTTTTAAATTTTCACCAGCTTCTTTTGTACATTTAATAGTCTTTTCCATAATTTATAAGTTTAAATGAGTTTCTACATTATTTACTACACACAAAGGACATTCATCAGTTAACATGAATACAGTTTCAGCGGAACAATAACCATTTGATTCAAGCCAATCTACAGCTTTTTCATTATTGTCAGCAGCTGTTTCGTTTTCTGCGAAATCTTCAGTTACATCAGCAACTTCAATTTGTCCCATATTATAATTTAAAATACTTATCCACATAACTATTCAGGATATACTTGTTTAACTAATTGTTTAGCTAATTCACCCATCATAGGATGAACTTTGCCACTAACTTGATTACTGCGTAAAGCAATCCAATGCTCCCAATCATCAACAAAAGCAGTATGAACTACTTGAGTTTTAGTATTAAGAGGAAGAATTTCTCTAGCTTGTTGTGCAGTCCAACCAAGTTCACGAGTTTTACGATAAACTAAATCACAAATTTGAAGACCATAAAGAAACCAATCTACAGCAGTCCAATTATCTGTATATTGTTCTTCGATTACATTATTATCAAAGACTTCATTATCATTAAAGAAACCTTTTCTATAATCATGACCTCTATCAGTATCGTCAACGTCTGGAATCCAAGGAAGTTTAGCAACAGTTATTCCATTACCAAATTTACCTTTATCGTAAGCGCAATAACGAGTAGATTCTTCTGAAATACTATTAACCCTATGACGGTTAAGTTCACGACTAGCACCAATATCTGTTATAAAACAAACAGTAGGTCTTGGAATATAGTAAGGACAATTAGGAGTTTCATCTATAAACTCAAGAGTATCGATAGCATAATTTTCTATTATTACTCTAAGATTCGTAGTAACATAAAGATAACCATCGTGATTAATAGTTCTACTATATTTATTATGTTCATATACTCCTTCCCACATCGCAGCAGCTCTAGGCATGAAATTAGGAAATTTAAGATGAACTGTAGCATGTTCACAACAACTCAAATGAAGACTTGTTAAATCTACATCACCATAACCATTTGTAGCAACTATTCGTTCATGCGGATTCTTAGGATTAATTTTAGTGAGATTGAAGAAATCATGTCCTTTGAAAATGGTTCTAAGAAGAAAATCATAAGCATTTTCATCTTTATTTTTAGGAGTACTTTGGTAGCAAACACGAGCACATCTAGCTATATGTTTCCAAATAGCATTAAGTGTATAACCTTCTTGACTCCAAAGTTCAACACTAGGATTTACAACTTTAATCATATTATTTACTTTTTATGTTTAACAAAATCTTTTCCAGCAGCATAATCGTTAGGAGAGATAGCAACTACATTTTCTTGATGTTCACTAGTAACAGGAATTTCTTTATTGTCAGCAGATAAATTATATACATATCCATCTTTATCTTTACAAAGATGGTTGAAACCATAACTAGCTATAATTTCATTAGTTACATCTCTTTTACTGGTTTCTTCAATAAGAATAAGTTTATCTGTTTTAAGAAGAGTAGAAATATCAACGAAAACTGTCTCTACCCGCCCCGTAGAAGGTATGGTAGGTTTATTTCCGTTATTACTAGCTTGCCAAGCTAATAACATATTACAATAATTAGCTAAATCTTGAATAGTATCAAACATACTTTCATCTTTAACATTAACATTGCTATAACCTTGAAAATCATCTTCAATAAGATGAATCAAACGATTAGCTTTATCGTACATTCTAGCTAGACCATATCTATAGCCTAGTTTATCACAGCCTTTATTGAAAGCATTACCATAATCAGCATTCTTCTTAGCCATAAGACTAAGCATTTTGTTTTGTTGGTCACGTAATGCAACAACTTCAGGAGTTACAAGGTGCTCTGGAACTACTCCATTAAGCACCGCTTTCCAATACTTTAAATCACTTTCTGTCATAATTGTTATTTTATATAATTAGGATTTGTTATAAGACCTTTATCTAAACACCATTTAAAAGCATTTCTAATAGCTTGTTCTGGAGTAATACCAGTAATATCTACTATCATAATTTATATAATATTTTAAATTCTCGTATAACGTATTGAAATTTGGGTTGTGTATAATTGTTCCACAATTTAACAAAATGTCTCATATCAAGCTAAAAAGTGACAAATTTTGAAACTTTGATACACATACCAGATTTGTATGCCAGGGCACTTGAGATAAATGTAATATTTCAAATTCTCGTGTAAGGCGTTCAAATTCAATTTGTTATGAAGATATAAGCAGGCATGAGAAAGCCGCTCACGTGGAAAGGAAAGTAGGTCTAAGCGTACATTCCTTTTACGGGGCGGCTTTCATGCTAGATGATTATATGTTTAATTGATATACTTCACCATCAACTTGTTCATCTACAAGTCTAACGTCAATATTAGTATCTTCAACTATAGAATTAAGAATAGAATCTTCAATAACTTCTTTAGGAACAGAAAACTTTGTTCTACTATAATTATCTTTATTAGTTATACTAAATTTACCATCAACATTATTCATGCTAACAGCTAAGAAATAATCATTTTGTTTATTAGTTTCATTCCATCGTTTCATAAATTTATAGAACATTCTAAACTTTATTTTTCTACTATATAATCTTCTAAACTTTGGTGAATACCAAGTTTTATGTTTATCTAATTCTTCTTTTATGTTATCATAAGCGTTTAAATTCATATTACTAATCTGTTATATCTACTGCCTTAGCGTGAAAAGGAACACTCTTAACTCCAGAACGTTCTCTATATTCTACAAAGGCATATTTACCAATAAATTTCTCTTTGTTCTTTAATATATATTCTTGTCTTGAATGGTCAAAATTAACAGTACATTCAAAATGTTCATCATTAATGTCATTCTTTAATACAAGTTTACAAAGATTAGTTCTTACTCCTTCAGGAACAACATCAACAATCTTAAATTTTGCATCATCAACTCGTTTATATTTAAGCATAGCTAAATTTCTAGAACCAAATTGATAAGCAGAATTAACATCACGAACAATAAGACCTTCAAAACCAAGACCTATAAATTTATCTCTAAATCTTGTAGCATCATTAATATCACTAATAACTACATCTGGTAATAATATAAGTTTACTCTTATTATTAAGATGCTGTTCATAAGTATCAAAAGTATAACATAATCTGCTTATATTATCCATCTTAAACTTACGTCTAGCTTCATAACTCATATTATCTATAGCTATATCATAACACCAATATTGCAACAACAAATGTTGAGGAAGTTTTTCATTCTTAACAAAACTATTAATATCATTTACTTTATAACCAGGAATATAAAGTTCACCATCAAGACAAGCTCCTTCTTCAAGCATAGCATCAAGCAAATCATCACTAATAACTGGAAGAATTATATCATCCATCCAAGTAAGTTTAGGAGTCCAATCAGTACCTTCTCTAGAACGATAAGTAAGTCTAATAGGATTAAACATATCATTAGTTTTAATAGCACCAACAATACATCTAACTCCATTAATCTTATATTGTCCTAAGTATCTACGTTTATCAAAAGGTTTATTATCTTTAAGTACTTTTGCAAGCATTGGAAGAACAAAACCTTCATCAGTAGTATTATTCTTTGGAAGATATGTATAAAGATAATTAACTAAAGCTATATTATCTTTAATTTCAACAGGACCACTATCTTTAAGTTCAGAAAGTTCTTTGTAACCTTCTTTACGTTTAGCTTTAATTCGAGACTCTATTTCATTAGCTTTAACTAGTTTACCACTAATAATTTCTTCGTGAATATGTCCACAAACAGCTCCATAAGAAACTTTATATCCATCATTAGCTTTTTCTATTTGCCATATAATAGGGTCTCCTTTAGCATTTCTTTTATATAATATCATAAATTAATTTTTAATTTACTAATAAGTTTAGCTCTAGCTTGAGCATTTAACTGAGCAGCAGTAGGAGCTTTTTCTTTCTTAGTTTTTTCAAAACCTTCAAGAGTTCCTTCTTTAGCTTTCTTTCTAGTAGTACGAGTAGTCTTCTTTAAACCTTTCTTTTTATCATATATAATAGGAGGATTCTCTTCCTCATATTTAAGATTACGTTTATGCAAAGCTACAAGCTTAGATTCAAATTCATCTCTTTTATTTTCATCAATTAGTCCTTCTTCAAGAGCATAATCAATTCCATATAAGACATGAGCACTTTCATATTTGTAAGGAGTTCCAATAGTCTGCATCATTCGCATATTATCAAGAACTCTACTACAATCTAGACGAACAAATTTATCAGCTACATAACTTTCAATACCTTTTCGAGCAATATCTTTACGAACCATGTTTTTAACTTGTTCGTCTAGTTCCATTGTATATTTCTTCGGAAATTTAATCATGACCTTCTAGCAATAAGTTTAAATATTACTACTCTTTCTGGTTTACCAAGTCTTCCATGAGCATACTGAGCCATTGCACCAATATCATCAGTTTCATAAGTCTGATAACATTTAGTCTTTGTTTTACAAGTATGAGTATCATAATCATAATTAAAAGGAAGATGAACAACATCTCTATAAGGTATTAATTCATCTATATTTTCATAGTCCTCAGTACCTTTATGAAAGTCAACTGTGCCATAAGCAAAAACATTATCAGAATTTAAACTAAAGGATAAGTCACCTCTATGTATAGTAAAAGCTCTACCTTTATCAAGTAGAGCTTCTTCTTTTTCTGTAATTGGAGCCATAAGAATACGAACTTGTTCAGTTGGTCTTCCTTCTTTGTTAGTTGTATTAGTATGGTAAATCACAGTCTGATAATCTTTTGAAATAGGCATCGGAATTACATTTATTCTTTCTGTATCGTAACTCGACATATCTAAGAGTATCTTTTATAAAATTATCTATTTCATCATTACTATATTTATCATGTAAATCTGCAAAATCTTTACATCCATAATTTTCAAGACCAAATTCACCACGAGTAATGAACAAATAAGGAATATTATAAGTACTTAAAAGATAATCAGCACCATCACGACCAGTTCTATCAAAATCTAATAAACTAACAATCATTCCATTATCAGCTAAACGATTCTTTAACCAATCATATTCGTTAGTTTTTAATCTATAATTTTCACTAGGAAGATTAACCACTCCTATAGTTAGAGCCTTTCCAGCCCCCCCGTAAAAGGTATGATTAACTAAATGATTACCTAAACTTAATCTATCTTTACTTGATTTAGTAATTATAATATAATCATAATTATCTAATTCAAGATTAGGAAGACCTTCAAGTACATTACAATTAGTTATAAATTTCCTTTCTTTTGTTCTATCTCTCAGTGGGAAATATAGTTTTATAAGATATATTCCTTGTTTGTTTCTACCCAACATATAAGCGTAACATGGGTCTTTAGTAGTATAAGCATATCTAGGAGTAGGATTACTACTTCTATCTATATAATACTGTTCAACAGGAATAACAAAATGAGTATTAAGATAAGCAAGATTTACACCAAGTTTGTTCCAATAAGCTTTATCTCTACTATTCCAACTACGTGGAACAATTTCAATAATAGCTTTACGAGACTTACTTTTAATGAGAGCATTTCTAATAGATTCATCTATTTCATAATGATTAACTCGATTATCTATATCATCACTAAACACACTATAAATATGTTTAAGAATAAAGTAGAAATCTTGTTTATTATCAGTACTAATAGGTCTTTCATAAACAATACTAAGAACGTAAGCTACTACATCATATACATCACCAAAGAAACAACCATTAAAATCTCGAACTTTAAGTCTTCCTTTCATATTGTATGCAATACCCATACTACTATCAGTATCATCGTCTCTAAATACAGACTTAATAAGATGATTATATCTAACACAATCTTCCACAATATTGATAGGAATATCTAGATATTTTGCAACAATATCTTCTTGACTTATTCGAGACTCTATAAAAGCCTTTGTAAGTTTAGTAGTATTAATTGTACGTTTCATATTGTATAATTAAAAAAAGGGGATAGCGACACGATGTATCGCATCACTATCCCCTAGAACATTAAATCCATTAGAAGAATAATAACAATTTGCTTAGAACGGCATGTCGCTATTTGCGGTTGGGTCAAAACTACCAACACCAGCCATCATATCATTACCACCCATAGGAGGAACAACAGCAGCACCACCAGCCATACCAGGCATACCAGGAACACCAACGGTTGGAGCTTTAGGTTCAGTATCCTTTGGAGTAATTGATTCCTTAACCTTATCTACAGTCAAAATAACTGGAGGAAGAATCTGATTATCTTTCATCTTCACTACTTCAACAAAGCCATTGCCAACAAATGAAGGGAAAGACAAATCTTTACTCTTATCAACATCTACCCAAGCACCCTTACGATTACGAACTGCACGGAGAAGTTTAATCCAACAATTAATAAATTTACCGTTAGCGTCCTTGAAACAAGGTTTAGCAACTGCACCATCAGCAAGATTAAACTGACCATTAAGCATTGCGGCAGCATTATCAAACATCTTACGATAACCATCAAGAACTGCCTGAGCATCTACTGCTTCATACTCAACATTACCATTCTCATCTTCTGTGAAATCTACAAAGTCAAGAGCAAGAGCATCTTCCTCTGCAATAGTCATTTCACGACCCTTGAAATAGAATACGTCAAGAACATGCTTAATAGTATTAAGTACATTATCAACTTGCCATGCCTTATCTCCATTAGGAATAGTCTCAACATTACTCTCAACTGGGAACAATGTCTTAACTGCATAACGGCGTTCCTTTGCATCAGTATGATTACTAGCAAATATAAATACCAAACGAGGCATCTTCAAACCAGCAAATGAATTACCGTCTGCACTCTGAGACCATTCAACAGCTACACTATCAAGATGAGCCATAAACAAACCATTCTGAGCAGCATCTTTCTCATGGAACTTCAAACGACTAACTGCCTGAGTCTTGTTACTAATACCTCTACGATTTACTTTCTTTGCAGCACCCTGCGCATTAGCTGCTGCACCATTAACCATTTCTGCCATAACTTAATTAAGTTTTAAAACGTTTATAAAATTGACTAAAAAAGGGAGAAGAGTATTATTCTTCTCCCTCATAAATAAGCTTTGTATCTAATGAATGAAATTATTCTGCATTCTCAGCGTCAGACTTTGTATCATCAGCGTCAGACTTCTTACCTGTACGAGAAGGAAGCTCATCCTTATACTCACCAAGAGCATAGAATACAACATCAACATCTTCCTTACCATTATTGTACTTAGAAGTAATAGGATTCTTGATGTCAACATCAAATGTACGCTTCATTGCAGTCTTGTCATCAATGTCAGACTTCAACTGCTCCCAGTTATTTGTATCAGAGAAAGAAAGCTTCAAACCAGTACCACTTGCAGCACCACTTGCAGCAAGCTTACAACCACTTACAGACTGAATCTGTGGAGCAGGCATATCATCTACCTTAAATGCATCCTTAATTTCCTCATCAGTAGCAGTCTCAGCAAGTTGATAAGCAGCAATCAACTTCTCACGATTATTCTTGATTACATCGTCAACATGCTCATCGAAGTACTTCTGCTTCTCTTCCTTTGTAAGACGAACATTAACCATAATAGGCTCACCTGTCTTCTTGAACATTGGAACACCCTTAGCAATATACCAAGTTGTAATAGCTGCTACACAAGCGGAAGTACCCTCTGGAGTATCAAGGTCAAAACCATTGTTCTGAGCGAACTCAACAACTGCATCAACACGATTCATTACAGCCTTCTCTACATCAGCTGCATCATTAGCAAACATAATGTTGTCACCAGGCAAAAGTCCAAGAGCCTTAGAAACTACTCCTGAGATATTGAAACTACCTTTTGTACTAGAAGCAACCAAAACTGGCTCTGTAATAACTGAGCTAACCTTAACACCACTTGCAACTACATTAATACCGAATGATAAACCGTTAATCTTCATAACTTTTAAATATTTAAATTGTTAATAATAAAATTATAGTATAATACTATTTAATAAACTCTATTTTGATTATTTGATTAATAATATAGATAATCACTTCTATATTATTTATTATTAATTATAATCATATCTTTATTTCCTAATAATTTAACTTCTTCATTGTTAGCTATTCTCCAAATTTCAACAACTTTATAATTTGCAGTATCTTTTAGAGAACCTTTTCTAACTCTAGTTCTTATAGTTGTAACGTTTAAATTAAACCATTTAGCAGCTATTTCTGAACTTTTAAAAATAGTTTTATTATTATTGATGATTCTGACTATAATATTAGTTCTATGTATTTTAGACCTTTCAATAGCAGTTCCATAATTACAATTATAAATGTGGTCGCACCATTCAAGATTTTCAACATTATTATTTAATTTGTTTTCATCTTTATGATTTACGTATTCATAATTGTTTGGATTTGGAATAAAACAAGTAGCAACAAGTCTATGAATAGTAAAATGAGTTTTCATGTTATCTATTGAAGTAAGTATTTCATAATAACCTCTTCTATTTAAAAAAGGTTTTAGTAGTTTACCTTTCTTTATAGCGATACCACCACAATTATGATTTACTTCTCTATCTACACTTCTAACTCTACCTTTATTACTAACTTGATGTCCATACCAATAAGGTATATCTTTCCAAATTTCATCCATAATTAATCATCTACTAAATCAGCATCTGTAATATCAACATCTTCAACAAGCTTTAGTTCTGTTGTTTCCATGCAACCCATAAGAACATCAGAACCGATTTCTTTAGCACCAAGAGTAAATGCTCTATGACCAATCATAATACGAGCATATTTCTTGTATGTGTCTTTTTCAAAGAATCCAGCTTGTGCAGCTTCAACATAAGAGAAATGACCGGTAGCATGAGTTTCAATTATTCTACCATATATTTTCTTATATCTTGTAAACTTGTACTCAGTTACAAAATCAATAGGTTTAGCTTCTGTTCTAACTACAGGATAATTACCTTCTTGAGCAACCTTAGCTGCTTGAATCATATTTATACACTTAACACATTTACTAGATATTTGAAATTCATCATATATATTACCTTTCAAATCTCTATAATATCTAAGTGGATAAACACCGATAACATCATCAGTAGTTTTAGCTTCTGCTTCTTTTTGACTTCGACATTTAACACAATAATCTGGGAGGAGTGTTTCATCGTAAACACTATTACCATCAGTATATTTATACTGAGGTACATAATCTTTTGTTATTTCCCAGACTATACCTGCCCTTGATAACAGTGCTTTAGCGATGTGAACGTCAACGCCAGTTTTACCATTAATAACATTAATATGTTCTATACTAGTACTAAATGGTAAGCGTAAGTCTTGTGCTCGCATTAAAATTGCAAGACCTTCATTTACACTTTTAATTCCACCTTTATCAGTAGCAATAATCTTCTTTAGAAATACTTCTGCATTTGCAAGTTGTTTTTCATCTAGAAGATTAAGAACGTGAATACCTGTACTAACATCTTCATGTCTAACAGCTAAACCATGACTTTCGTCAGTTTTTGTTTCAACTTCATTCATTATTTCAAAGAGCAATTATATTTGTTTCTTATTTACGCTGCAAAGATAAGCATAATTTTTCAATCTACAATACAATAATCATAATTATTATCACTTTTAACTTCAATTTCAGCTTTATTAAGAATTGCATGAGTTGGAGGAACAATGCGTTCATCTAGTTTTTTCTCCTCTAGAGAGCCTTTATAATATAAGGTGTATAATTGTATCTCTTTGGCAAATTCAACCTTTGAGAGCCTATATAAATAGGTTTCTACGGTATCACACAACGGTGATGTGATTACAACAACATCTATATTTACGGCTAAATCCTTATCGGGAGCGGCATTTGTTGATAAAACGTGAATTGCACCTTTATTCATCAATCTTTGAGCTAAATTTTTCTGGGATTTTACACCAAGCATTTTTGGTTTTCCCTTATTAACTCCACTCTTAATTAAAACTTCATTTCCATTATCATCAATAGCAGGAATATTTTCTATTTTATCGTGATAATTATAACAACTATCATAATGAATATTATCATTAATATATTTAGTTACTTCATTAGCAAAGTCGCCATGTTTATTAATAATAAGAATATTCTTATCTATATTATCTTCAACAATCTTTAAAATATAACTAAGTTTCTCGTCAGAAGAGGCAAGAGCAAGACTTCTACTTCTAATTATTTCATATATTCCACTAGCACGTTCTTTAAGGGCATTTGGAGAATAAAGTTCATCTATTTCAACATTAAATTGAATAGTCATATCTAGATTCTCATTCCAACCATTTTGACGAGCTATGTTATAACATACAGCCATAGCAGAACTATTAGTGCTACTATTACCTAGACGAGCCATCTTAATTGTTTCAAAGTCACTAAAGATAGCTATAGCAGTAGATATTTCTTTATTATAATAATCAAGTTTCTTTTTAAGATTACTATTTTCATCTACAACTAATGGAACTAAAGTTTCCTTTACGGGGCGGCTAGAGCGTATTTCATCTATACTAGCTTGATTATAAGAACCAACTCTAGGAACTAGATTATTTAATTGTTCTAACTTCCCAGTAAATAAAGTTGATGATAATATCAACTTAAACTTTGCTTTGTCTAGCAAACCTACATAACAATAAAGACATTCTTTAGGATTATAAATAACTACTAAATTAGGATTTAAATAAGTAAATTTGTCTGTAGCTTCATTAACAGTCATTATCTTAATAAAACCATCAGTAATCAATCTACTATAAACATTAGAATGAACAGCTTCACTCTTATGTAATAGATAATCTTTAATTTTGTCTTTATCTACAAAATCTGCAACTATAATATTAGTCACCAATGTAGGACTTTTATTATACATTGCAGGAAGTATCATCAATAAAGGTCTAAGAACATCTAAAGGAGCAGGAATTATAAAAGTTCCAATTCCTTTATTCATTCTCCATTGATAAACACTTTTTTCATGCAATTCTTCTTCTGTCATTGTTCTTCTTCATTATCAAATAAACTATTATACATACCAAAATTCTTCTTTAACAAAGATTTTCCACTAAGAGTTTTATTTCTTGAATTACCTTTCTGATTAGGACTTATTCCGAGTTTTATAGGATTTATAATCTTATAAGCTTCTTCATAATAATAAGCATAATCTATATTACGCTCACTAATATCTTTATCATCAAGTAAATTAAGAAGTTGTACTGGTTTTCCACTAGCTAAAACACTACGAGCACCAGTACTTACATGCTCTTTCATAATCACAACTCCTTTAGTAGAAACATAAAATCTAACATGACGTTGACTATGTATATCTACTACTTTTCCTTCAACTACTTTTTGATAAACAACTTCAAATTGCCTACCTACATTTTGAGTTTTACAGAAATCGAGAATATCTTTATGATTACGAAGAGTTTCCATTACAGACTTACCATGAGCAAAATACTCAAATACAGCAGTAGCTACAACAGGCATATCATAACCTTTCTTTAGGTCTTTAATATACTGTTTTGGGTCTAGTGCTCCTTTATACTCAATTTTATCGTTACTTTGAATATCAAAATAGTTATTCACATTTAAACTAACAAGCATCTTATAATGTTCATCATCAGCAGACATCTTATTAGTTTCATTCCATTCTTTACAAATTTGATTATAAATATCAACTTTGTCATAAGGAAGTTTTATAACAATACCATCAGTATTAGCACTAACTACATGTATTCCTGCAAGTTCAAGAGATTCACAAAGAGTCATTGTCATTAGCTGACCATTAATTGTAACTCTCATTTGTGCAAGTCTATCATAAAGCCAGAAATTTTCATAACCATACTTTCCGTAAATAGCATTGATTACAATCTTCAATGCTTCTGCTGCAAGTTTATTATGAACTCCTGGTACTACAAAACCATCTTTATCGTCTGTATGTTTACATTTAACACGAGTTTGCTTAAAGTAATCTACCATTTTTGCAAACACTTTACGATTAAGATGTGCAGGTACTACTTCATAACTTATCATAATACTCGGATAGTAGGATGTATACAAATTTGTTAATCTACATATTTCTATGTAGTTCAGACTATATCTTCATTGCGCAACATAATAGTTCTTTCTCTACCCTTACCACTAGCAATAACATTTCCGTCATTATCAAGATAATGCCAAATATATCCTTTACCAGTCTTTTTAGAACCATTACAACAACCTAATAATGTAGATTTTGCAAGTCCACTAGCTTTACAAGCTTCATCGCTATTAGCATATTCTGCTATCTTATGACCATCATATCTATCAAATTGTCCGATACGATTAAATTTAAGTTTCCTCATCTTTTCACGGAACTCTTTAGTTTTATGAGTTTCGTGAGATTGAGTAGCCCAAGCTAAACGTTGACTATCTGAATGATAAGTATCTTTAATCATAAGATTATATAGTTTAGATAATCCATAAGACTTTTGGTAATCTCTTTCTTTTTCAAATAGATTTTCATTAGTCTCTTCAAGTATGCTAACTTTGAATTTATCTATACCATATTTATTATAATCAGCTTGTAATCGTTTATTAGGATGATTACCTATTCTAAGATTACTATAATGTTTTATTACACGACTATAAATATCTTTAGAAGAACCAATGTAGTTTTGATTATTTACTTCACAAGTGATACAATAAATACCACTTTTATCTTTTAAATGAGTAAAATAACCATAATATACATTTTGATTACTTCTAACTTTACCATAACCGTTAAAACCATCAGGAGTAGCATTTTTATGTTTTCTACTTACCCTAATAACACAATGCAAGGTGCTTCGATTTAAATAAATTTAAACCTACGTCTTATGACTAGTCGTTGAACCTTCTTCCTTATTAGGAAGCTCGGCTGCGGATTGTCCAATATTATCTTCTTTTACTATACTCTCAGTCTTTCTCTGAGACCAACATCTACATTACTGCGATGATTAGTGAGATAATCTCTAAGGAGTTCCCCGTCAATTCACCTTGTTTAATCACGACTTACATCAATCGTGATGAACATATACATATTCGTCAGTACTTTTAAGTATTACAGGTCTATCTTGAGTATGAATACCACCGGTCGCTAAAGTATATATTGTACCATAAAAATCTATTTCACGTACAAAACTATCTTTATTAGTTCTATATATAACAACTTTCTTCATTTCTTCAAGTAAGTCTTGAAGTTGTTTAGTCTTAAACTTTATATGAGGAAATATTATTTTATTAAAACTAAGAGCAGTTCGTTGAGTACGAAGATTTTTAAAAGCATCTTCATGTAAACCACTACGTTCAGCATAAAACTTATTTAATAGTTTATCAGCAATATTACTTCTAGCACTACATAAGAAGTTTATTCCATAAGCATGACCAAGACTATATCTAAGTATAACTTCGTCAGGCTTTTGTCTTACCATTTCACAACAAAGAAATACATCATTCTTATTATAATGTAACATAGGTTCAACATACTTAGGAAGAAGATACCTACTAAAATCAGCAGTAATCAAATGATTTAATTGTTCATTAGTCATACCTCTATAGTTATCTCTTTTTCTATATATATCACCTTCTTCATCGTCAATAGGAGGAAGTTTAAAATCAAGAAGATTATACCATTTAAGATTAATACTAACTTGCTTTAAACTTTTACCATACTTCTTACGTTCACCAGTGTCTTTATCTATATTTACTCCAGCAGAATTAAGAGCAAATATTTTAAACAAATCTACAGTTACATAAGGAACTCTATATTTACGAATAACATTTAATAGTTTATCTTGCCATAAAGCATCTTTATTGTCTTGCATTGAAATAATCTTATCATTCACTTCTTTAAGAAACGAACAAAGTTGTTTTATATTATCAAAACGATTCCAATACATTAGAAATGCTTTAATTAACATATCATCATATCCTTGATTGTTATAGCCATATAAATCATATCTATCAACAGAACCATCTTCATGTTGTATAGGTCTCATTTTTTCAAAGAAATCTATAATACTCAACATTTGAGAATCATCTGTATCACTAACATAAAATATCCAACTTTTTACACTATCAAGTCTTTTAACTATTTCTTTAACTGTTAAACTATCAGTAAGAGCACCTTTACAATCTGCAAATTTAGCAAGATAATCTTTTAAATCTACAAAAGTAAATGAAATCATATTCTCAAAGACTTCCAAATCCACACATAAACTATGTATCATTTAATATATTAATTATTTCCATTCCATTATAATTGTTATCTTTATTAGCACTAATCCATTTAATTAGACGATTACAAAATTCTTTGTATTTATTATCATCTATAAATTTAACAAAAGGAGAGTAATTTGTACTGTAAACAAAAGGAGATACATAATATAGTTTATCTTTACCTTTAGTAATATCAAAACCAAAATTAGTAGCAGCACTACCAAGAAGCATTATCTTCTTGATATTATTAATTCTAATATCAACAAATGTATGAAGCATACATCTATTAGCTATATATTGATTTACAGGACATTTAGCATCAAGCTTACAACGAATAAGTGGAACAATAAAGGGGACTAGTTGCTCTAGCCCCCCCGTAAAAGGAGTAATAACCTCATTTATTATCTCCACATACTTACTAAAAGTCATTCCTTTATTCTTATAAGCATCATAATCAACATTTGGTACAACTATCATTATACCAGACATTGGATTACCAACACCTTTAAGACATTTGCACTTAGTATTAAACATACCTAAAGCACAATTATTACACACTTTAGGAATCATAATAAATTACCAATTATAATAATATCCAAAAGAGCTTCCAGCAAATTTTCTACTAGTCATAGCATGAGAAAAATTACAACCTCGTTCTAATTTTCTTCTATCTTTTATTTTGTTCTTTATCTTTTTGTTCTTCATCTTTAATAATTTTAAAACCAGTTACTGCCATACTAAAATTAGATTCTAGTCCTGTACTAAATAAATATCTAGTGTTACCATTATTTGGTGCACCATAAAAATCTATAGCTCCATAAATATTAATATTTAACTTAGTAATAGTAAAACGATTATTCTTGAAATTACGTATAAACTGATAATTATCAGTTTCTACTATGTCCCCAACTTTAATAGGACAAACTTCTTCTATAATTTTACTTGCTTCACTTCTAAGTTTTTCTTTTTCTTTAATATAATTTTCCTCTAATATATTACGCTTAGATATTAATGATGCAATCAAATATTTAGTTGATTCATATTCGTTCATAATTAATCTACATGTTCATCATTATAATCAGGAATATAAGTATATTCTTTATCTACTTTGAAATCAGTATAAAGACTAGTAGTGAACATATATACTCCTTCTCGTTTACTCCAAGTTTTATCTTGTTTACGTTTAGTACCATAAACATTAATAATACCAATAATACTAACTTTAATATTGGTAACTTTATAATAAACATCTCTATATTTACCAAAAGCACATTTGTCATGTTTAACAAATACATCACCAATATGAATATTACAAGCACCAAGAATAACTTTTGCTAACTTATCAGTTAAATCTTTAATCTTAGCTGCATATTCAGCATCAGCTTCAGCTTTTAATCTAATATAATTATCAACTAATGTTTTAGGAGAGAATACTCCATCTTTATTTTCTGCCATTTTATTTAATATTTTAAATTCTTGTTTACATACATTTTACGGGGCGGCTATACGATTAATCATGCTGCACCCATAAACGGCTTATACCTCAAATAAATACGCAATATGCGAATTTTACTAGTGTACACGTAACGCAATTAACCACTCTGCCAGGTCGAAATCGAAAGGTGTATTAACATTTTCAGGTATCACAGTTATAAGTCTATGTACTTCATTATCAGCTTTAATAACTGCTTTAGCACCAACTACAACACCACGAATTTTATTTGTTGCACCTTTCTTTTCAAGTCTTACAGAATCATTAATTTCAAGATTAGAATTTTTAAGAACAACATCAGCAATTACATTTTCGTAATATTTAATCTGTTCTTTACATTCTTCTATTCTTTTAAGGAATTTCCGATAATCTAAAGGATTGTGAATTATATCATCCATATCTTAAAATTACTTTTTCTTTAGCTCTACTAACTGCAACATAAAGTCGTCGATTAATATCTTTAGCATTATTGTAAGGATGACCATTCTTGTCATAAACAATGTCATTAATATCAACCATACTAACATTATAAGTACTACCTTGCTAAACCTTAATACTTTCATATTAAGCCTGACTATATCTTATACTACCCATTATATTATTAAACTTTAAAAAATCATCTAATACTCTTTTTGTAAACCAATGATAACCATAGGAAGAAGCATATTTTGTAGTAGCACCTTTTCTATTATTTATAGCATTTAGTGCGCGCTTTACGTTACTCCAAGCATGTTTACTACCTATGAAATCATCAATTTCAAAAGCATAATTAAATTCTTTTTCAACAACAGTATTAGTATTAATATCGTAAGCATATATAGTATTATCTAACCTTTTACATCCAGGATTACCTGTACCTTTACGGGATTCAGAAAGATGTTCTTTAAATTCTTCACTTTTAGATTTACCTTTTAATGCTTTAGAAATTTTAATACCAATATTTTCAATGTCTTCTTTAGTTTTATATTTATGCGTATTATTACCACAACCTCCATCAGTTTCATTAAGAAGATTAGGATTTATTTTCCTATATTTCTCAATATATATTCTTTCGTAAGCATTGTGATTAATAATATCTGTACTTTCATCACACCTATAAAGCAATTTAATTGATACTTTTAAAGGAAGCAAATTATTTAAATAAACAAAACGTTTATTCATTTGTCTTTCTCCTCTTAAAGCACCATTTAAATGCCAATAATGTTGTTTAAGTCTATGTTCTATAGACTTATTAGTACAACCCACATAAACAACTTGTCCATCAATAGGACTAACTAAACCATAAATATTATATATCATAATTTTAATTTTTAAAACCATGCAAATTTATGAATAGTTATTGTAAAAACCAAAAAGATTTATGAATAGTATTTCCCTTTTTCGATAGTTTAACTATCTACTCCTTTCGGATAGTCGATGAACCTTACCCATACTACTATCACTAGCAATATTAAGGGTCTTGGATGCTGATTGTCATATAATAATAGTTTTTCAAGCATTCACACTTAGATTTTCATCTTATGTTGTAGCACTATTATCTTCACGAGATTCCAGCAATTTAAGGAATTTTACAAGAGCCAAGTTACTAACTCTTGTGTGCAGTTACAGAGAAACCATAATCTAAATTACGATAATGAAGAACAGTTCCATCAGATTTTACTAGATTGATTAAAATCAAGCAACTTTCACGAAATTCAAAATACTTCTTCCATTTAGCAGCACGAACTTGTTTGCCTGCATTTTTAGCTTGTTCTATCAAATCATTACATATTTGACAATATCTCTTAATAGAATAATTATCTCTATGGTCTAGAACAAATAAAGGAGAAGTAACTTGTCCACCATGAACAGCTTGAAATTTAACCATGAATCCTTTAATATCGTATTTAGGATGAGTATAATTAGCAATATCTCTTACAATATAATCTTCGCTATTTCTTATAATAGTCTCTTTAAATTCATTTACAAGAGTTATATAAGAAGTAATTAAATCATTTCTTGTAATAACAGATTTTTCACTGTCTTTAATTATAGTTTCTCTAATAAACTTATTCCAAGCAGAAACAGCTATATTAGTATAAGCTATAACTTTAACATAATCTGTATTTTTAGTTATTGCTTCATCGCTGAACTGAAGTTCAACTTGATGTTGAAATTCAGCACTATTACAAACCATAAAACCTTTAGTCATTGTAGAATCAAATTTACTTTTATGTGTACTTATATAATTAAGAAACGTAAAAGTATTGTGTTCTACATCGTTTCTAAGCATACTACAAAGTTCTCTTATAGGATTATCTTCATCTTGTCTTACGATTTGAGTTAATCTATAAGTTGTAACATTCTTAAAAGCAGAAGGTTCAAGTTCATTAACAGGAGGTACTTGGTCAACATCACCAAGAAGTAGAAGTTTACAACAATTATTAGTCAAAACCTTACACATATAATTAAACAAAGCTTTATTAATCATAGAAGCTTCATCAACTACATAAAGATTATAATCTTCAACTTTTATTCTACCTTGACGACTGAATTGAATATCTCTTTCATTAAATTTGTCAATATTATAATCAGGTCTCATTCCATAATCTGATTGAATAGTATTAACATTAACTGGTAATCCTGCAAGAGAATCACGTATTACTCTACAAGCTTTATGACTTGGAGCACTTACACCAATTTGTGAAAAACTGATATTACAATTCTTTAAAATAGTTTTCAAAAGGAATGTTTTTCCAACACCACCTGCACCAACTAGAGCACGCTTAAAATCATTACGATTAAAAGGCTTATTAATAAATTCAATAAGACCTTGATAAGCTTTTTGCTGGTCTTTTGTAAGACCAGCAATTTCAGCTCTTTGTTTATCAGTCCTATTTAAAGGACCACCTACTAATGTATCTTCATTGTGCATTTATTCATCCTCGTTATCTTGTTTTAAATTATAATATAAATTATGTACTTTCAAAGAACGAAAGTCAGCATATAATACTCCTACACGTCGAACAATTCTAACATGTATATTCCAATTTCGACAAAATGGAACATATTGTTTTTTGTTTAGTTTCTTAAATATTCTATCACTTTCGTTTCTTATCAAACACACATACTTACCATTATCTTGACCATGTATAGTAAATACTCTAGTAGCATCATCTAAATCAAATGATTCAGGAGTAAACTCTAAAGTTATATCTTTAGTACCTATATCATTTATATTTACACCACTTTTAAGTTTATTTCTATACACGCAATAAGGAATAGTAACATAAAACTTTCCATTATCATAGTGACATTTAGTCTCTATTTGTTTGGTCAAGACTTTATCCTGCTTAGTAGCAGGTGCTCTAGTCTTATGTCTAACCTTAATTTTAAAATTAAGGTTAACCTTTAATTTACTAAAATCTGTAACCATTACTTTTTCTTATTAGAAAGTTTATGTTCCTTCTTAATTTTCTTAGCTTCTCTTGCTCTTATTTCTGCATCTTCAAATCTAAGATTTGAAGGTTTAACATTGCTATCACGGTGAAGAATATAACCGCAATAGTGAACGAGAAAATCAATTCTTCCCCACATGTGAATACCAATAACCGTATTATTCGGAACAATGATATAATTACCATCAATCTTTGCAATACGTGATACACACTTTAAATCCTTTCTTTCGTCATGCTTTTTCATTTTACAAAAAGTTTAATTAATTAATACTATTATTATTACGTCATCAATAAGATGATTATATTTTCTTTATATTAGTAAGAGATGCAAAATATTCCAAATCTTCATTTTCGTCAAGTTCAACTTGTATCATAGGAATAAATTTATAATGAAGAACATATTTGGAAAGTTCAACATGAAGTTGTTTAATAGTTCCTATTTTACCATTAACAACCATAACTCTATCTCCTACTTTAAGAGGAATATGATTATCTTTAAAGAACTTATTTGTTAAATTTTTAATTCGATTATCATAATCTCTACGAGCAGCATCTGCTTTTTTTAATATAATAAGAAATAGTTTCTTCTTTAATATTGTCCATAATTTAATATAATTATACTAAACATTCTATTGGTACTTGTTCTCTATCTTCTCCTTCAAAATATTCAAATTCTATAGGGAAAATAGTAACATATATCAAGTTCTTACTATTTATAACAGCATTATGAACTTTATATTTCTTACGTTTATAAACAACTTCAGAACCAACATGAATACCATAAGGTTCTAATACTTCATTACTTAAAGCAGTACGTACTTTTTTATATTCAGCTCTAGCTCTATCAAGAATACGTTTAGCTTCTTTGTGTTTACTTTTAAATTCTTTTACATCCATAATTATTTTATTTAATTATTAATATTAGAAGTTCTGCTCGGTTTCGCACCATAAGACGTATTACTACACTTAGCAGAACTTAAATTATAAAGAATAACAATTCTAGCCCCCCCGTAAAAGGTATGACAAGATATAATCATTCTCTTTTTCTAATTTATCACACGCCTCTAATACTTTATCAATACCTTTATGTCTAACAGCAATTATATCTTTAATTACAGTAATCATATCATGGTTACTTAATCTCATAAGATAATAAATAACTTTAAAACCTCTACGAGTATTAAGAGGAAAGTTATATGGAATAATATAACCTATACGTCTTGGAGAATGTTTATAAAAGTCTTTCTTATCAACATAACCATTACATTGTACAACTTCTCCAAAATCAGGTACATTACAATGTCTTGTATCAAATTGATAAAAACAACTATTACATAGTATCATAATCTACCCTTTCTTCTTCTAATAGCTTTAGCTCTACATTCTCTACGTTGAGCTTTACCATCAGGAAAACTATTATTTACCATAGACTTATCGTTAGTAAGTCTTATAGTATATGGAGTATTATAATAGTTTCTAATATCACCTGTATATAAATCTTCATCTCCCATAACTTTACACTTTAAAATCTCTTTCTATTTTAACATTACTATTATGTTGAAGACTAATAAAACGTAAATAACGTTGAACAGCATTTTTAATACCACAATATAAAGTTACTGCGTTATATTTATCATCTTCATCATCAACTTTAACAGTTACATTAAATTTATATAAACTCATACTTTAAATATTTTATCAAGAATAATTTTAAAATTAGGATTATTGATTACATATTGAGCATCAGCTTCATTTTTGAAAATAACATTACCATAATAAACATCAGTATTACTATTAATATTTTGAGAATAATAATATGGTATTTTTGCAAATTTATCATAGCAAATCATATAACCTACTTCATCTTTTTTAGTAGGGTCATATTTCCAATCACCATTAAAATATCTAGCAATATCCATAAGATTAGCTAAAACTACAATTTTACTATTACAAAAATCTTTAATAGCATCACGATTAGTAAAGTAAGATTTACCTTTAGCTAATTCATATAATTGTGTAATAGTTAACCATGTACTCTTAAATCTAATAATACCTTTATCTAAATCACTATGTTCTTTATCAATCTCATAACCTTTAGGTAAATCAAATTCCACAGGTCTTAATTGAATAGACTTATCATCAATATATAAAGGTATAACTTTATAAAATTCATCATTAGAATTATCATCAACAAGCTCTTTAAATACTATAGGTGTATCATCACTTCTCTGAATTGCAGAACACTCACCAAAAATATTAACTCTTTGGTCTCTAGAGAAAACATCACCAATAGCATTATCACTACTTCTATCACAATTACTACAAATATTTGCAATAGAGCAATCCTCACAAGTATTACTTTTAACTACTTCATATAATTTACCATTGTGTTCAATCTTAGTACCAATAGCAAACTCTTTATGATTACATTTTTTTTCCATAATTAATTCTTATTTTAAAGGGTTTATTTACATTTTCATAAATAACAAACGTATGTAGTATTACATCATGTTTCTTATCTTTGAATCTATTATATAAACATTCAGCAACAGCACTTATAGTAAAATAATCAAATTTCACAAACTTATAAAGACCACTAATTTCATGTTTTATAAGTAATAATGCTCTTGCATCTTTAAGTCTTAATTCCTCCTGTGTTACTACTATCAAGTTTTGTAATATTTTAAATTCTCGTGTGAGACACCCAAATTGTTTTACCGAATAACTTATCGGATAATATATCTGAACGTCTCACAACGAAGAAAAATACGCAAAAATGGAATTTTACTCATAAATACCAGACTGTTCAAGCATAATTGCCTGGTCTGCTTGCATATCAGAGTAAATTTCATCTAGTATATCATCAGTAAGTATAATAGTACTTGGAGGACTATCAAGTTTAATTCTATCTTTATTCATAATTAACTTGCTACTTCAAGATGAACACTAGCACAATCAAATGTGACTGCACTTCCAAGTTTGCCTCTAAGACAATAGTCTTTTACAGCACAATTTGGACATTTAACACCGTTAGGTAATACATTATATGTATTACCATCAATTATAATAGCACTTATAATATTTTCATTCATATACTAATTATTAAAACGTTAAAAACCACTATTACTTTCACAAGCAATAGTGGTTATAAACTAAAAAGAAAACTTATCAACTATTTACCCAGAACAAATTCTACAAGAATATAAGACTTATAATAACAGTTATAATAAGAACTATTATCACATAGAATAAGATTCTACATTCTTTATTACGTGCTTCAACTACTTTAGTTAAAGACTCAGCATCTTTAGAATAATTATCAGCATCGAGTTTATATTCCTCAATAACTTCATCTTTATGTACTATTGTAGCTTTAAGACTACTAATAACATCAGAATAATTATTAATAGTCTGCTCTTGAGCAACTTGAATCTCTTCACTCTTAGCGAGAGAATCTTTAAGATTATCAATTCTCTTATCGTTGACATCTTGTAAATTCTTAAAAGTCTCAATAGACTTTTGTAACTTACGTTCAACATCATCTTTACGAAGGACAATGTTAACTAACTCATCAATACTCTTCTTACGAAGTGTAGTTCTACGACGTTTGTCATTAGAACTTAATTCCTTTTCTTTAGTCATAATTTCCTTATGTTAAAAGTTAATAATCAAAGTCAATGTCTTCACCAAAGCTAGAACCATCACCATCCTCAGCTTTTATTTCTCCATATAAATCATAATCATCAATATCGTGATTTATACAGAAGGCATCAACTTCTTGAACATTTAAATCAAATTCATTATCTGTCATAACACTTAATAGTTTAATTATTAATATTTGCTGCAAAGATAATGAATTTGATTAATATAACAATAATACTACTATAATATTTAACTTAAATTGCAATAGCTTTACCAATAGTAGTATTGAAAGGATGAATATTTAATACTCGTCCTTTATATCCATACAATTTGAAACGAGACTTAGCTATCTTCTTAGCATGAGTAAGACCCTTACTCGTACTAATCATAAGATAACCATCTCTACGTTCTTTAACTCTAGTTGAAACAAAATAATACTTTGTACACATAACAAGTTCTCCTTATTTATTATTATAATTATCAATACTGTAATTAGGGTCGTTATCTAACGTAGATACTAAACCTTTAATAAGAGCTAACTCTGCATCACTTAATTCTTTAGGATTGACAGTATTAGCTACATTAATCAATATTCTAAGTTCTTCCTTAGTAATAGTTATATTTACTTTCATAATAAGTTCTCCTTATTTAAATTAATAAATAGTAGTAGCACTATTTCTAGCACTACTACTTATAATTACTATCCAAACATAATCATACGAGCTAACTCTTTAAGTAACTCTACAGATACGTCACTAAGTTCCATAATATCTACAATATGATTATAATAACTATCATGTTCAACAGGAACCGGAGTAGGATTAGCAGACCAAGGATTAGAATACTCTTGACCCTCAGTAACAGCCTCTTGAACAATCTCAATCTTAGCACCACTCAAAAGTACCTGAAGACAATTAGGATGCTCGGCAATATAATTACCGGCAAAAGCAGTCTTAGGATTATTACGGAAAGCAGCAACAACACTATAAGAAGAAACAAATATAACATTTACTTCTCCTTCAGAATAATTGCCATCATCATCTGCAACATAACCCTTAACTGGAGTATTAAGAGTAATTGATACTCTTTGCCAAGTAGTCATATCAGTTACATTAACGTTACGAACTGTAGTAGTTACTACATTATTAGTCTTAACTTTCTTGAGTTCAGCACTCACTGTTTCAAAACTTTTCATAATCTTAAAATTTAATTGTTTATAATGTTAATTAACACAAATATCTTAATAATTATAAATTATTTATTTATTGCATCTTTAGCTTTATAATAATCAATAGCTCTATCAGTATCAAATAAATTCTCATTATAATCTTCTATCTCTTTAAATAGAGCTTCAGAAGACTTATAATATTATTTATAAGCACTAATTTCTTTACGTAGTTTAGCATTAGCTGTAGTAGCATTAACTAAACTAAGAACACTAGCTACAGTATTAGCTATTAATATCAACAGCACAAAAGCTGTAACTTTACTTACTTTATTCATTTTCATTTTTAACATCATTAATAATACAAGCACCACTTATAGCAAGTAGTACAAAACCAATAACATTTACAATACTAATAGTATCATAATTACCATGAGTAATAAGTACTAATGACAATATTAATACTGGTACTTCCAGTATCTTTATTATGTATTTAATCAAATTTATATTCATAGTTCTTCTATAAGTTTAATAATAGTACAATCAATATTATTAATATCAATTAAATCAGTACTAATAATATCACAATCATCAACAACATCGCTAAAATCTTCAAGAGTATTAAATATTCTCTTAGACTTATCAGCATTATCAAAACTATTATTACTATTAATAGAACTGACGTTCTTTACAATAGCAATAAGTTTGAAAATATCACTTTTAGTGATACCAATGGTATTATTCTTCCAAAGCATAACATTAATATAATATAATATAATTAAACATTAACTATTTAAACTGTTATTAAAGGCAGTTATAGTAAAACCAATAAAAATAGGTCAAGACTATGAAGTTGAACTTAAAGTCTTGGAAATCAGAGATAAAAGAGATAAACTAGATGATTAAATAAGTTTGATGAGTAACATTAATGATAGTTGAAGAATAAGTTGAATAATTAATATAATTGAAGTAAGTGAAAGAGTAAAGGATGAATAGTTACAGCATTAATTAGAGCAACTCTCTCACCTTTACTTTCACTTACTTCAACTTTACAACAATCTCTATTATTTACTCTTTAAATATCACTTACTTTAATTCCAGTAATTTTATCATACTCTAAAACTATATCATAATCATAGTCATCAACAAACTCTACATGATTATTATCATAATAAAGTCCATCATAACCATAATAAGTCATATCTTTAGTTTCAATAGTATATTTTACTGGTGAACTTTCAATAGCTTTATTACCAGCGTTAATTATTTCTTGAATTAATTGTTTATTTATATCTTTTATTTGTTTTAATTTTATAACTATTATTAGTCGGTGTACCATTATCTGTACTACTCATTTCATTCGCAGTACGAACTATTTGTGCAACAAATAGTGAAGTCATTGGTCTATCAACGTACTTATTAGGTACATCTATATATATATATATCTATCATCCAGATTGCTCTAACTGCCTGATTATCAGCGATTTAATATATTTGAAAATATCCTATATGGATATTTTATTATTATTTTCGGTCATACAAATATCCATATTTCATATTTTTACATTTATTAACGTGCATTTTGTTACCATATAAGATATTTTTTGTATCTTTATAACAATTAATATTAATAATAAAAATAGAAATAATCATGGCAAGAAAGAAGAAATTGGACTTAGTATTCAAGAAAGAGTGGTTAATCAAAGCTGATATAGCTTATGAAAGAGAAAGTAAAGTAGTTGCTCCAACTATTTATAAAATGGATTATAAAACTATTGGAGGAAAGACTTATACTTTATCTAATGAAGACGAAACTAATATGATTTGTCATATAGTATCTAACACTCTTCCTTTAAGAGATGGATTTAGTATTATTGGTAATACATTATTTGACTATATCTTAAAGAATAAGTATAGTAAAATGGAATTAATGTTGATTCATTATATTATCAATAAACTAAAGGTCAATAGCAATATCATAACTATAGATTATGAAGATGCTGCAAAAGTATTTAATACAACTGAAAATGTTATCAAACAATCTTTTACTGATTTATTGTCCTATGAGAATAATTTTATATCTAAAACAAATGTTCCAAAGACTTTCATATACGACCATAATGTCATATTTAAAGGCAAACTTAGTGACTTTGTAAATAGATATAAAGCTCTTTATGGAGATAATAAAGCTGAGATTGATGATAAAGGTAGAGTTATAATTAAATAGCTCTTAAAGGTGAACTTATTAAAGTTCACCTTTATTTATATGATTATAAGGATATTCATAATCATTAATATTATCATAAATATCCTCATAATCAATAGTATCTACACTCATATTACTTTTGAAACTGAATATCAACAATATTATCAACATAAATAGTTTTACAATAAATAGTACCATTATTATTAGTAAAAACACTGATAGTATCACAATCGATAGTATCAATATCATCAATAATAGCATTATTAACTACATATTCATGATTACCTTCATTAACTACAATGGTAAGACTTTTATCATTAAAAGCCTTATAAGCTACAAGAATAGCTAAAATCATTTCTTTATTCATAATATAGTTCTCCTATAATTTAAGTTATACATTCATTATCATTTGCAATATCAATAAAAGAAGTCTTATAAAGCTTATAAAAAGTCTTATAAGTATTCTAATTTTGATACGCAGAATTTGTTTCTTTTTTGTTGTCAACTCTTGTAAGTTTATTGTAGTCAACTTGAGTTGTTCTTGTAGTCAAAGTACAATGAGTAACAAGAACAGGAGATTTCTCTCCCACTCTTGCATCTCATTACTCAGCAGTTTTCTCAGGTTCTTTCTCAGCTGGAAGAACAAACTTGTGTACTTCAGGTTTGACAGCCTGAAGCTCAAGAATAGTCTGTTCTACAGCATCGAAATCATCTTCTTTGCGAAGAGCAAACTTTCTACCACAAGCAGCAAGCTTGATAGTATTCAGTCTAGTATGGTAACTAACACCATCACTAGCCTCTTCCTCACCACTAATCTCGTTGATGAAAGTGTCGCCATCTTCATAACGCTCAATGGTAACAGAAAGAGTTGCACCAAGCAACAGACTATACCAAACTCCATCAGGAGTAACAGTATATTCCTTTCTGTCGAAGTCCTTGAAGTACACCTGCAAGAAGTTAGGTGTTAAGTACACTACGTGCATGAACTGACGTAATGACATCACCAACTCGTTGGTGTCACCCTCAACTATCTCACCAGTCTCCTTGTCTGCTTTACGCTTTGGAAAACGATCAACAGTAATGAGGTTGATGTACTGACGACCCTCTGCGTTAGCAAATGTACGTACGTTCTGAACTCTGATATTTACTTTAATAGTTTTCATAACTCTAATGATTTAAAATGAATAAATCTAGCCTAAGCTAGAGCATGAACCCGTTTCATGCCAAGACTTGTTTCTTTTCTTGTTGTTGAAAATTGATTCTTTCTTGTAGTCAAAAGTTTGAATTTTCTGTTTGATAGGCGGGGGTATTGATATTGTCTTTATAATGGTGGGGGTCTAACTACATACTCCCTCCCTCACAATTATTCATATAATATGCTATACCCTTTTCTCTTTCTTTATTATTCTTTGCAATAGTTTTATAATCATCTTTATAATAGTTTTCTTTATAACCATTACTTTTTTTATTATCATTTATTCATATAATTTTCTACCCCTACTTTCACTAACATAATCTTTTATTCTATCATTATTTTCTTCATATTTATTATTATTGTTTACTTTACTTTACTCTTTACCTTATACTTCTTCTTTATTATCATTATCATTATCGTTACCATTATCATTATTTGTTTCATACTTTTCTCTATTACCACTATTTGTTTTACTTTATCGTCATCATTACCTTTATCTTTAATTAATCATCACACTACTCTTACTACTAATTTTCTTACTACTTATGCTGATAATTATAAAAATTTAGTTAATTTTATTTAACTAAATATAATTTATTGCTAATACTATTATTACTTTCATTATTTATAGCTATATTTGCAGCAGATTTTGGAACACCCTTTTGAACACTAGTTTCATTAGTAACTCTTCAATCAATTTATTTAAATATTATATAACTTGAAAAAGATGTATATAATCTAGTTATTAATTAAAATATTAAAGTTATGGTTAATTTACAAGTTAATTATCGTGGTGGAGATTACCTCCTTAGTTTACCAACTACACTTAGTGAAATAAACTTTGAGTATCTTAATAAGATTACTCAGCATATTCACGTAGCTCCAGATTATGCTCTTATTGCAGTTGTATATAAGGTTCGTCCTATTGAGATTGTAAGTAGTGTAAAGCAAAACAAGAATGCTAATGTTGGTGCAGTAGCAGCTTTTATTAAAAGTAATAGTGCTCCTGGTTTTTATGATAATATTAAACTTGGTGATACTGTTGTTATTGCTCCTGCTGATATTGCTCTTGGTCATACAGTAAGAGTAGTTAATAATAATCTTACTCCTACTAAGCTTCTTGAACTTGCAGAAACAAATCCTGATTTAAATAAGAAACTTATTGGAGTTATGACTCCTACTTATTTTGTAGATTTTAAGATTGTAGCTACTGCTTTTATTCATGGTAGTATGACTAAAGATGAAAGTAAAGAAGCTATGTATTTAGTACCTGGTGGTACACTAATGTAAGTTAGAGATTTACTATACTCCTTTTACGGGGGGGCTAGAGCTATAAGCGGAGGGGACGAAAGTCCCCGAAGCGATACCAATTACATTTATAATATTAATAATAATACAATGAATGATGAATTAGAAGTTCGTAAGTTTCCTGCAATGGGTGGTTATGATGTCACAATAGTTAATAAGAATGATATTCTTAAAACTATTGATGATAACATTATAGATAAAGAAATAGCTTATGAAATTATAACAGAGCTTGAACTATCTTGTCAAAGATATGTTTCTGCTGGTGAAGCTGCTGGTATTCCTTATATAGGAAAAATTAAAGAAAGACTTACAGCAGCTATAGCTAGAGAAAATAAAGAAGCTCTCGAAGATGCTAAAGATGTTTTAGATAAAGAACATTATATTGCTTTTAAACAAGCTTTATTTGTTGATGAAACTAAACGTCATAAATATAATAAAACTTATAAGTTTGAAGCTGGACGTGTTATTGCTCATCATAGAAGACAATATTGGAACTATGTTGATAAACTTGGAGAAGCGTTAGCTGATATAATGTTTCATGGTATTGCTCATTTAAGATATTCACCACCATGCGAAGAACAGATTTAATTATAGATAGTATGCTTATAATTGATGATAATGGAATGCCACAAGCTCCAGATATTCGTCAATTAATGGATAAAGATATTCGTACGCTTTATCAACAAGATAAAAGCAAAGATAAGTCACAATATATAAAAGACTGTATAGTTATTTATTATATGGGAGACCCAAAGTCTCCTGCAAAACAAAGTGGACTTAGTGATGGTGAAGCACTTAAAATGGCTATTGAGCAAGCTGGATTGCCAGCTAACTATATCCCTAATCAACTGGTTAGAAAAATAATAAGTAGATATTATGCCGCTAATATTGGAGAAGCTGGTAGAGTAGTTGAAAATCTTCTCAAAACTCTTCATAATGTAAATATAGGTATTGATGCTATTAATATGTTACTTAATGAAAAGCTTAGAGATAAAGCTAATCTAACAGTAGAAACTGTTGGCGAAATAATGAATCTTATTGATAAAGTTAGCAATAAAGCTTCTGACTTACCTAAGATTCTTAAATCTCTTGATGAGGCTAAAGAGAATCTTATGTATGAAAAAGAAACCGAAACTGCAAGAGGTGGTGCAGCTGTATCTTCAAGTATGGATGCTTCACAATATTAAATTAAACATCTAAAGATATGAATAGTAGTTATAATGATAATTTTCTCTATTTCCAAGAAGAAGGTCATAAATATACTGACACTTTAGGAAATGAATATCTTAGTGTTACAACTAATATTGAAAATTACTGTCCAAAGTTTGATGCAGACTATTGGGCACGTAAGAAAGCTAAAGAACGTGGTATTAGTGCTAAGCGTATCAAAGAAGAATGGGCTGCTATTACAAAAGAAGCTTGTGAACGTGGTACTGCTACACATAATGGTCTTGAAGATGGAATTAAAGGAAGTAGCATGTTTAAAGATGCTATTCAATATCTTACAGAAGTTAAGACTGGTAGATGTATAACTGTTGCTGATATTCCAAATCTTCAAGCTCATCCTCTAGATATAGAACAGTTTAAAACTGCTACTAATAATAAATATCCTGAGATTTATAGTGTATTTCAATATTATATTGATAGAGGATATACTATTTATTCAGAGATTGGATGTTTTATTCCAGAACTTCTTCTTAGTGGTACTATAGATGTTCTTTGTATAAGACCTGATAGATTTGTTATCCTTGATTGGAAAACTAATAAAGATGGTCTTCATTTTACTAGTGGATTCTATCATAAAGACAAGAAAGCTAAACCGATTCAATTAACTAGCGAATGGTGTAATACTCACGAAATGATGCTTCCTCCTTTTGGACATTTAGAAAATTGTAATGGTAATCATTATACAATACAACTTTCAACTTATGCTCGTATGGTAGAACTTATACTTAATATTCCATGTTATGGTTTAGGTCTTTGTCACATACAAACACCTTTTATTAAAAACCAATATGGAATGCCATTACGTGACAAACGAGGAATGTATGAAATAGATAAGAATGGTAAAGAAGTTGTTACTTGGTATCATATTAAATATATTCGCAATGAAATAGATGCTATGTTCCAAGATAGAAGACTTTTTCTTAATCGTAAAGGACTTCTTAATAAACAAACTGAAATACAATGGTAACACGTAAAGACATTAATAAACAACTAGATGATTATTTTAAAGACCATCGTAGTTTAAGTAATGATGAAGCTAATGCTGTTGCAGAAGTTTGGTTAAATAAATATTTAAATTAAACAATATGACAAGACGAAGACGTTTTAATCCTAGAAATGCTCATGTTAGACAAATAGATGGTACTTTATATTTTTGTAAAGGTATTCCAGAGTCTAAAACTTTTTATTTAATTGGTATAATAAATTATTTAAACGTATGAATGAAAAATTATATAATAAAGCAACTAAAGCTGATTTCAGCAAAATACTCGTCAATAAAGGATATGCCTATTTTACTAAAGGTAAGTATAATCTTAATATTATTGGCATCAGAAATGCTGGCAATAGTGTTACTAATAAGTTTGACGATGTTATTGTCGTAGAATATATTGATATGTATGGTGTTAGAAGTAGAAATATATTTGCTGCTACTACTGACCCTGGTATTACTAGTATGACTAAACCTATAAGTTATAAAGGTTGTGCTATACTTGTTCCTGGTCAATATCGTTCTGCTTGGAAACTTGGTTATCATAAAGGTAAGTATGAAGCTGTAGTTCAATATAAACCTGTAGATGTTTATAGAGATAACAATAGAGATGAAGTTTATGATTTTATTCCAAAAACTGTTGAAGAAGGTACATTTGGTATTAATATTCATAAAGCTGGAGAACATTCTACATTAGTAAATAATTGGTCTGCTGGCTGTCAAGTATTTGCTAACAAAGAAGACTTTAATAAGTTTATGAAGTTAGTACATTATCAGATTAGTCAAGGACACGGTAAACTATTTACTTATACTTTAATTAATGAGGAGGATTTATAATGGCTTGTATTCTTATTAATGGTGAAGTTCAAAGTACTTTTTCTATAAAAGATTTAGAACAAGCAATTCGTGATATTTGTTCTAGAGATAATGGTATAGATACTCTTCCTACACCAATAGGTTATAAAACTGTTGTTCCTGAAGAACATGTTAGTTTTATATGTCCTTCTGAAATTCAAGAAGATATTGATAAAGAAATAATTAATAGTCTTCATAGTTATAAACCTTTTAGTAAATATTTAAGTAATGGATAGTTTTGTTAATGAAACTGGTAAAGGTTTTGTAGTAGTTCTTGTTCTTACATTTGTTATTTGTTGCTCTATGGTTATTGGAAAATATTATCATAATAAAAATAACAATATTATTGAACAAGACATTGAACTACAAAAACATAATGATAGTTTAAGAATTGAAGTTAATAATTTAGATAGTATTAAAAATGCAAAAGTTATTGAAGTACAAACTCTTGATAATGATAGTACTGTTAAGTTATTCTATCAACTCATCAAGTAAAGTTCACATACCTTTTACGGGGGGGCTAGAACATGATAGCATTAAAGTTGCTATTAATGACCTTCGTAAAGCTAATACAAAATTAATAGAATTAAGTTATGAAAAAGATATTAATAAGAATCTTCGACAAATTATTAGAAATGATAGTGTACTTGCAGAACAAGCTAGACAAAGATATATTCTATTGGATAGGTCATGCAAGAAAATAAAGAAACAACGCAATATTGCTTATTGTAGTAGTGGTGTTGCTATTTTGTTACTAATTTTAAGTCTATTGAAATGAGCGATGATAAGACTGTAGAAAAGTATATTGAAAGCTACCCTTTTCTTCAATATATAAAGGAATCTAAAAGTCATTTTAGACGAGCTAAAGATGCTGGTTATAAAGACCCTAATGATTTCTTTATGATAGGAGAAAGTGGTGGCTTTCTTCTTGATATACGTGTAGGAGATAAATTTGTAAATACTAATCTTCTTACTGAAATGGCTAATATATATCATATTAATGGTGGTAAATATACATTATATAAGGAAGATAGTATTCCACATAGACAACTTCGTAAAAGAGAAGAATATCGAAGAAGTCATGGATTTGATGCTCCTTGTTTTATGCGTGAAGGTAAAGTTCAAAATCTTCATATTAGTGGAGATATGTATAATTATCTAAATTATACTATTATTGAACAGTTGGATGAAAAATCTATTATACATACAGATAAAGCTTCTGTTGGTAAGAAGAAACAAGACTTTCCTAAGTTTATAGATGCGCAGTTTTGGACGTTTGCTATTATTGAGTTTTGCGAACTTAATGGTTTTCATCTTCTTATAGATAAAACTAGACGTGGAGGTTTTTCATATATTATGTCTGCTCATAGTGCTAATAAGATTAATCTTCAACCTAATAAAGTTTGTATTCATGTAGCTGCTGATTCAAAGTACCTTACTAAACGTGGAGGTCTTACTGATTTTAGTATTAAGAATCTTTATTTTTATGAGAATAATACATTCTTTAAAAGAGGAATACTTTCTCGTGCTGCTGAGAACTTTACTTTAGGATTTAAACTTCCTAATGGAGATATTAGTCCTAAGTCTTGGAATAGTGCTTTATTTAGTGCTTCTGCTAATAACAATCCTGATTGTGCTATCGGTAAGGATGCTGTTAGTGTTAAGACTGAGGAGGTTTCTACAATGGAAAACTTTGATGATTATATGAATGTTACTGAACCTGCTATGCGTACTGGTAGTTACGTTACTGGTAACTTGTTTGCTTGGGGTACTGCAACTAGTGGTAATATGCAGGTTTTTGAAATGAACTTCTATAATCCTAGTAAGTTCCATTTTATGCCTTTTGAAAACGTATGGGATAAAGATTCTCGTAATGAAGTTTGTGGTTATTTTAAACCATATTGTTGGGGTCTTCAAGGTCAGATTGGAGACCTTTTTGCAATGGATAAAGAAGGTAATTCTAATATAGAAATTGGTCTTCGTATTGCATTTAAAGAACGTGTAGCTAAAAAAGAAAGTAGTAAGACTTTTAGTGATTATATTAATTATCTAGGTCAATATGCTAATATGCCTAGTGAATCATTTAGTTCTACTAGTGAAAACTTATTTAGTTCTGAAGCTTTAATGAATTGGGAAGAGATTCTAAAGAATGACCCTGCTTATAGTTCTATTGCAGATGATGGAATGTTCTTTGAAGATATTAATCATAAAATTATATTTAAAACTAATGCTCGTATTAAAGCTGAAGGTGGTAAATTTAATGTCGATTATTTTGATTGGATTCAAGGTGTTCCTCGTAAAGCTCACGAACATCATCATGGTTGTGTTCGTAAATGGTTTGAACCAATTAAAGTTTCTTATATAGATAAAGATGGAACTGCTAAAATGGGTATTCCTCCTGGTCAATATAGTATTAGTTATGACCCAGTAGGTGTTAATAAAGAGAATGATGCGCTTACTAATAAACACTCTCATAATAGTATTAAAGTTTGGGAAAATCCTACTCAATATAATAACTTTAAGACTAAACTTGTTTGTGCTTATTATGGTCGTCCTGAGAAACTTGAACAAGCTGATAGAATTTGTTACTATATGGCAGTATATTATAACTGTATTGGAACAACCGGAGTTGAGGTCAATCGAGGTGAAACTGTAAGTAACTTTTCAAAATGGAAAGCATTAAAGTATTTAATGAAAGACCCAGTTGAACTTTGGGATAGTTCTATTAAAGCTAAAGTTACTGCTTCTTATGGTGTTAATGTAGGAGGTGGTGCTGGTAATGGTAGTAGTAAAGTTCTTGAAGGTCTTCGACTTCTTAAAGAAATGCTTTATAGTCCTGTTGGTAAAGATTTTCAAGGTAACGATATTATGCTATTTCAAACAATATATGACCATCAAACTATACTTGAACTTCTTAAATGGAATATTAAAGGTAATTTTGATAGAGTATCTGAAATGATTATTCGTGCTTTACAATGGAAACTTCAAGATGTTCAAGCAGCTAAAGAACTTGTTCATAGAAAGAAGACTACTGAACAAAATATTCGTGATGATATTTGGCATAGAAGTTGGTTCTAAAGATTAGTTAACTAATTAATATAATGTACGTATGTTTAATAATTTAAGTTTTCAATTTCCTAAACAACAGGTTGATGCTTCTACTAAAGCCAAACCTGATTGGTATGCTAATAGTATAGATTATATTATTGGTTTAGGACTTAGTTTGAATGATAGAACTGAGACTGAAACAATGCTCAATGTTCTACATGGAGATTTACCACAAGAGTTTTATAAAAAGACTCTTAATCCTTACAATGCAACTAATGAACGTTTTAAACGTTTTCCTGCAACTCTTCGTAATTATGATATTATGTCTGATATTGTACGTAGATATGTAGGAGAATATTTTAAAGGAACTCATGAATTTGCAGTAGGAGCTAACAATCCTGATATAGTGTTTGAAAGAAATCAAGCATTAAAAGAGAAAGTAATGCAAGCAGCACAACAAGCGTTTCAACAAGAGTTTGAACGTAAGTATAAAGAAGCTGTAGAACAAGCCCGAGGTCAAGGTCAATCGCCTGAAAGTATAAATCCTCAAGAAGTAATGCCAGACCCAGAAGAGTTTATTGCTAAATTTAATCAAGATTATATTGATAGAGAAAGTAAACAAGGACAAGATATTCTTAATTATATTAGAGACCTTACAAATGATGCTCAGATTTATCTTACTGCTTTCTTTAATTATTGTTCTCTTGGTGAATGCTATACATATACTGAACTTCGAGGAAATAAGATTATTAAGGAATGTGTTCCAACTATTGAAGCATTTCCTATTCCTAATAATCAATTTATGGTTGAAGACCATGATATGTTTGCAAGACGTATTATGATGTCATATAATCAAATACTTGATGCTTTTGAAGATGATTTAACTGATAAAGATAAAGGTTATCTTAATGAACTTTATAATACTTCTGCAAGTGCTTCTACTAAAGTTGTTCAACTTGGATGGAATCAATTATTTGAGAAATATCCAAATGTATGTAGTAAGTTTACTGATGAAGAAAGAAAATTATATAAATCTCAACCTTTAACTCCAAGTGCTAATAATAGTAATCTTTATGAAGTTTGGCATGTAGTTTGGAAAGGTTTTGCTCGTCAAGGTATTCTTACTTATACTAATCAACTTGGTTTTCAAGAACAAAGAATAGTTGAAGAAGATTATGAATTTAATCCAGAAGCTGGAGATATTAATATCGAATGGAAATATAAAACTCAAGTTTATGAAGGTTATCGTATAGGTACTCGTTATAATGGTATTTATCCTGTTAAAGCTAGACCTATTCTTTATGAACGTAAAGGTAAACTTCCATATAATGGTATTCAAGAACTTCTTCCTTATTGTGGAAAGTTTAGTATTATTCAAATAATTACTCCTTTCCAAGTTCTTAGAAATATTATTTCTTATCATCAAGAAATGGTAATAGCAAAGAACAAGATGTTGATTTTGTTGCTTCCAAAGTCACTTGTTGCTTCTGAAACAGAAGATGCTATTTACAGAATGGCAGCAGATGGAGTTCTTCCTATTGACGATGATGAAGATGCAGCAGGAGTTAAGATGCAGAACATTAGATTACTTAATGCTAATATGGGACAATATATAACAGAACTTAGCAATCTTAATGAAGCTATTAAACAAGAAGCTAGAGAGCTTGTTGATATGAACGCCCAACGTTATGGTCAAATAGCTCAATCTGCTGGAGCTTCTACAACTCAAAATGCTATTAGTCAATCAAGTACTGGCTCTGTTTTAATATTCCAAATGTTTGACCTTTTAAGATGTGCTGATTACAATAGAGATTTGGACTTTGCTAAATGCGCTTATGTTGAAGGTCTTGAAACATCTTATATTGATAAGACAACTGGTAAGAAACATTATCTTAGTCTTGATGTTAATAGTTTTGTTAATTCTGACTATTCTACTACTGTTAGAAATAATGGTAAAGAAATGGATAAGATTCAACAACTTAAACAATGGGCATTTAGTGCTGCACAAAATGGAGATTTAGAGTCTGCTCTTGCAGCTATTCAAGGAGACAATGTTGCAGCTATTGCTGATAATATTAAACAGTTCTCTGAGATTAGAAGACAACATGAGGAGCAAATGAAACAAATGGACCAGGCAATACAAGAACAATCTAATCAAATGAAGCTTCAAGAGATTGCTGCTAAGGGAGAACAAGATAGACAAACACTTGCTCTTAAAGCACAATATGATTTGCAACTTGAATATGCTAAAGGCGATATAGCTTTACTTGGAGATACGAATCCTCAAAATGATGATTATGCTAAAAATCAATTAGCTAAACTTCAAGAGGAAAGTAAGAGAGCTAGCGAAGCTGCTAAACTTCAACTTGAACGTCAGAAGCTAGCAATGGATGCTTATAATAAAGCAGCAGATAGACAAGTTAAAAGAGAAGAAATGACTAATCAATTAAAGATTGCTAGGACAAATAAGAATAAATATGATAAGAAATAGGTTTTGTTTTATTATTTGTTGATTAATGTGAGAGTAGTGCTCGTGAGGGTGCTACTCTTTTTTATTTTCCACCTATAAAATATTTAATATTTCAAATTCTCGTATAAGAGGTTCAATCACGTTCCATGGACAACTTATAAGCGACTATATTTGAAAGCCGCCCCGTAAAAGGCATTACGTCCTACGTCAATATTTGTTCCTCAGAAAGCCACATCAAAATCGGTTTTAACTCTCATTTAATATAGAAGTTACTGAAGAAAATAGTACTGGAAACACTAAAGAAATCAATATAGAACTAACATTAATAAATCTTTTATATAATAATGTATTCCTTATTATATTAGCTGTATTAATATATTATAAAATAGCAGATAAGTTATTGGTTATTCAAATAAAGTTTATACTTTTGCAAACAAGTAACTGATGTTACTCTTTTAATTATTAATCATTAAATTATTATTTTATGTTTGTATTTCGTAATACTCTTGGTTTTAAACCTCATACTCGTTTGATGAGTCCGCTCGATGGTATTAACCTTGATTTTGGCGGTGGCGGAAGCAATGCTCCAGACATCAACGGAGGTGATAATAAAGGAGGCAATAAAGACGGTGATGGTACAGACCCTGAACCTCCTAGTAATAAAGACGGTAACGGAGACGGTAAAGACGGAGATGGAACTGATGATGGTGATGGGAAAGATAATCCTGATGGTAAAGATGGTAAAGGCGACGATACCACACCTTCTACGGGGGAGCTAGAGCCAGGTACTAATGTAGAGTTTGATGGTCAAACTTATACAGTTGATGCAAATGGTAATCTCGTAGATAAAGATAATAAAATTTTCAAAGAAGCTAAAGATGTAAAGGCTTGGATGGATTCTCTCGAAGTAGAAGAACCTACTGATGAAATCAATCTTGCTGCTATTCAAAAAGCTCTTGATGTAGAACTTACTGATGAAGATGGTAAGCCTGCTGAATTTGAAGATTCTATTGAAGGTATCAAATCTTATGTAGATAAGGTTATTGAACTTAAAAACAATGAAGTAGCTCAAGCTGCTGTTAATAAAGTATTTACTGATAACCCTATTCTCAAGCAATTTGTAGATTATCTTACTGTAAATAATGGAGACCCTCATGGTTTTGGAGAACGTCCAGACCGTAGTTCTATTACAGTAGATGAAAAGTCTGAAGAACAACAAATTGCTATTATTAAGACTGCTGCTAAAGAATTTGGTAATGCTAGTCTTAATGATAATTATATTAAGTATCTTAAAGATTCAGGTGGTCTTTATGATGAAGCTAAAGCTCAGTTGGCTAATCTTCAAGCTGCTGACAAACAACGTGATGAAGCTTATGCTCAACAAGCAGAAGCTGCACGTCAACAAGAGGAAGCTGAAACTTTAGCTTATTGGAAAGATATTAAAGATGTTGTTACTAATCGTAAGATTGGTAATTATACATTACCTGAAACTCTTGTTCGTACAGTTAATGGTCAAAAAGTTACTGTTACTCCTAATGACTTTTATGACTATCTTTATCGTCAGACTAAAGATGCTGATGGTATTGTTGCAACAGCTTATCAAAGAGATTTGGCTGCTAAATCTGCTGAACAAGAACGTGATGAAGAACTTCTTAGTGCTTGGTTGATGTACACAGGTGGAACTTATGAAGACCTAGTTAAGATGGCAATTAACGAGGAAAAAGTAAAAACCCTCAAATTGGTAACTAAACAGAATAAAGGTCGTGGCACTGTACGAATTACTAAACCAGCAAGTACTAATCATAAAGCTATTGATGATATTCAATTTAGCTAATCAATTTAATGTTTAACAAATAAATTAATTAAGTATGTACGCAATTCGTGAAGTGCAACGTGGTAACTATGATGACAGAGGTTATTCTAATGAGGAAACCATTGCTCATCTTATGTTATCTAAACCTAGTGAGATTAATTCTATGCTCACCTATACTTTTGGTATGGATGATGATAGATTTCCACTTAATTTCTTGACTGAAGGTCAAGGTGCTGCTGGTACAGTAGATATTACTACTACTGATTGGACTTGGAAGACTATGGGTCGTATGAAGTTCAATGATACTGTACTTTGGTTTAATACTGCTAATACAACTCCTGGTAAAGGTGGTGCTTTCTTTGAAGTTGAGTTTAGAACTCATTGGTTCATTGAGCAGTATGGTTTGATTGCTCCTGATGGTGTAACTCAGGTTCGTATTATGAAAGACCTTGGTAAAGGTGCTCATGGTGGTTATCTTTATCGTCTTCGTATTGCAAATCCAAATCCAAATGCTTATGTTGATGTAGCTAAGAACTTGGCTGTAGGTAAGAGTTGGTCTTTGACTGCTCCAACTATTCCAGAGAGTTATTCTAAGGGTAATCGTACTAATAGTATGGGACCTGGTAAGATGACTTCTCAACTTGAGTTCCATCGTTTTAGTAAAGAGATTGCTGGTAACATTGCTAATACAGTAGTTACTTATGAATTTAAGACTTCTAGTGGTGGTACTACTAATCTTTGGATTAATGAAGAGATGCGCCAGTTCGAGCTTCAACAGAGAGTAATGAATGAGGAACGTCTTTGGTTCGCAGAGTACAACAAGACTATTAATGGCGAAATTACAATGGTTGACCCAGATAATGGACAACCTATTCCTTATACTGCTGGTATGCAGCAAATTTGCCGTGAAAGTAACTATGATACTTATGGAGAGGAACTTACTCTTAACAAGTTAAATCGTACTATTGGTGATATTCTTGATAAGGATACTGATACAGGTAAGATGGATATTGTTCTTGCTTGTGGTAAAGGTTTCGTAGAGGACTTCGATAGAGCTATTAAGAATGATGCTAAGGATAGTGGTTTTGTTACTCCTCTTGGTGATAAGATGATTCAGCAATCTGCAACTGGTCTTACTTATGGTAATTACTTCCGTCAATATAAGACTGTTGATGGTCACATTATTACTTTGAAGCATTTGTCGTTCCTTGACCGTGGTACATTTGCAGATAATGCTAAGGCTAATGGTGATATTCATCCACGTACCGGTTATCCAATGACTTCTCACCAAGCATTTATGCTTGATACTTCTTCTTATGATGGTCACAATAATATTCGTAAGGTACGTAAGAAGGGTCAGGTTTATATTAATGGTGTAATTAAGGGTCTTACTCCTATTCCTGCTTCTTGGGGTGCAGTTCCTACTAATTCTCTTGCAACTGATATTGACTGTTCTCGTTATGAGGTTAAGAACTCATACGGTCTGCAAGTAGATAAGGCAACTAAGTTCTTCCAGTTGAAGTGTGTATTGTAATAACTAATAAAATAGATTAAACTATGAGTGATATTAAAATTCCAGACTTGAATATTCCTACTCCTCAAAATAGTAATGCTCCTACAGGTAAAACTGTTGCACAAGAAGAAGCTGAGAAGCAAGCTGCATTAGAAGCTGAACTCGAAGCTGAATATATTGATAAGCGACAGATTATTATTGCTTCTGTTCTTAATTATTCTGCTTATCGTAGAATTAATATGGCTGCCCTTGGAAAGCCACGTAACACCATTGGTTCTTCTGTTAATTCAGTTCGTAAACTTATGTCTAATAAAGGTGAAGTTGAACATTACTTCCCAGAGTTAGTTGGTGTTGCTTCTAACAATCCAGAGTTTATTACTAGAGTTAAGAATTATCTTAATAATATCTTCTTTGATGTTCGTGATACTGAAAGAACTATTGATGTATCTTTCCGTTATCGTCATAAGAAAGATTATCTAGCAATTCATAAGGCAGAAGAGAAGATTTGGGAAACCTATAATGCAGTTGACCGTTCTAATACGGCTAAACTTTATGAAGCTGCTGTAATTCGAGATAATGATTTATTTATGCTCGAAAGCAAGAAGTATCAATATGGTGACCCACTTAATCTTGAACAATATATTCTTTATCGTCATTGTCTTAATTATCCAGATGTAGCTAAAGATGAAGCTTTCATTAATTCTAATGCTAATCTTCGTTTCTATATCAAGGATAAGAATAAGGAAGAAGTTCGTAAGAATAAGCTTATTAAAGAACAGCAGACTGCTCTTAGACATCTTGTTGAACTTCAAGCTTCTCCTACTAAGACAAATGCTGTTTACGTTGAATATTGTATTTATAGTGGTATTAGTCTTTCTGATGGTCTTTCTAAGACTAATCTTATTCAATCTAAAGAATTGATGGATTTTGCTACTACAAATCCTCGTAAGTTCAACGAGTTTGTAAACGATAAGAATCTTCTTGATAAAGCATTTATTGAAACTCTTATTACTAGAGGTGAACTTGTTCGTTCTGATTTTAATCAACAAATTAGTACACCTGATGGAGAGTTTATTGGAGCAAATATTAATGAAGCTATTAGTTATTTCAAGAATCCAAATAATGCTGGTCTAAAGACTAAGTTAGAAAATAAGTTGAAACTGATTTAATATAGATAGATATGGATATTTCAGAAATGCACAAGATGTTTAGACAATATGCTCAACAGATGGGTATGCAGAATGTTAGAGCTATTCTACCTGAACAGATTGATTTGCTTATTAATAATAGTATTTCTGATACCATTAATCAAGTTATTACTCAAAACATTGGTATTACTAATGATAGAGTAATTAGCGATGCTTCAAAACTTAATCAGATTAACGCCTTGAAATCTTTATATAAGGTATGGAAAGGAAGTATATATGCTGCTACAGTCAAAGGTAAGGAGAAGACTAATTATATTATTAGTTTTCAATTACCTTTGAATAACTTTAAAACTACTGGAAGTTACACTGATGATAATGTTTCATCTACTGCAATTAGTTTCTTGTATGCAGTTGACTTATCAATTAATTATAAGAAAACAGATTTTGTTACTAACGTATTTCCGGTTCGTATAGTTGATGACCAATTTGTAGCTGATGTAGTTAATGATTTTGTTTTAGCTCCAAAGATGAGAAGTCCTGTGGCTTCAATTCACGATAACCTTATCGAATTGTATATTGATAAGGCTGATTCTAAACCTGAAGATGAACAACCTTTTACCTTTAAAGGTGTAAGTATTAACGAACTTAGGTTTAGTTATATTGCAAAACCTGCTATTGTTAGATTTGCTGAAGATGTTGATGGTACTAACGTAGATTGCGATTTACCAGAGTACATGCACGTAGATATTGTTAAGCACGCAGTTGAGCTTTATCAACTTGCTAAGAGTGGAAGTTTAGCTGCTGCTCAACAAGCTCAACAAAATCAACAAAGAGAACAAGTAGCAAACAATTATCGTGAAGATGGTAATCAGAGACAATAATAATAATTTAATAGAATAATAATATGAGACAATTATTTGTTATAAAGAGTGGTGCAGTTATTGCTCCTAAGACAGATAAAGCATTTGACCTTACCAAAGTTCCTGCTGGTTCTCTTGGTATCTTTGAGCTTGATGATTTGAGCAAGTTCGTTGCAGATGCTAAATTGACTAAGGATTTTGGTATTGCTTATGGTCGACCAAATAGTCAAGCTGTAGTACTCGAAGTTAATATTGATAGTCTTATTGTAACTAAGGTTACTAAGACTGCTGGTACTAAGTTTAGTGCTAAACTTACAATTCCTATTCCTGTAACTGGTAAGGATTATACTATTGAGCTTGTTAAGCTTGATACTACAAAACATGAACGTCGTGAGTGGACAGCTACTACTCGTTGTAAGAGTGGTGATACTGCTGCTACAG
>ERZ1034897.28-NODE-28-length-88654-cov-12.551553_pt1 | contig 88654 bp, 68 predicted proteins | sample MGYA00520629_ERZ1034897 | MGnify/ENA primary metagenome ERZ1034897 (study PRJEB33766, sample SAMN09781789) | gut metagenome | biome: gut microbiome | host: Homo sapiens | place: Madagascar | study: EMG produced TPA metagenomics assembly of the PRJNA485056 data set...
ACCGCAGGTAGACGGCCTGCGGTTTTCGCGAAATACGGGGTATGGTCGAGGGGTCCGGCCAAAACGTAGTAGATGGGCCGGTTCCGTGGCGGCGGCATCGCAGACAGCCGACCGAGGGTGCCCGGAAATGAGCAAGCAGGCTATTTGCAAGTGAAAACTAATGCCATGAAAAAGAAAACAGGCCAGACATATTGCCTGACCTGTTGAAAAACCTGGTGGGCCCTCCGGGATTCGAACCCAGAACCCAGGGATTATGAGTCCATCCTTAAAACCGTATTCAAGTGCAGAAACGTAAATCAGAGTGTGGATAGCAGCGGATAATGATAACCACTGAAATCTCGTTTTACTCGAAATGGCAAATTGATACATTTTGACAAACTCCTTCTTTGGTATCCGAGAAAAGCCGTTGATATTCAAAGTCAACAGGTCTTCCTATGCTTGCACTGTGGTTACGCGTCAGATCTAGGCGCTGAGTGTCGAGCCTGTGGTTGCCCTCCAATCACTCACCATCGTGCCAGGCTATGTATGACGAGGTTGGCTGCAACCAGAATTTCTTCGGTCAAGCCGGCGCTCACGCGATGGCATATGAGTTTTGAGCGTCGCGGCATCAGCGTTGAATTCCGACATCCTGGTGAGGATGCCGTGCGTGCCTGACAGCAGGTGCCAATTGACCCGTGAGCTGACATCGATGTCTAAATGCTCCTCGATGGGTTTCGGCCCATGCTCATAATCCCTGGGTTCTGGGTTCGAATCCCGGAGGGCCCACCACTATCTACCAGCGGTTTCCCTGATATACAGTCAATCAGGGAAACCGCTTTACTATTGGCTATTTCCTCTAGAATCCACTGGTTTCTTCTGGCTATCCACCACTATCCACCACTGATTTGTGAGTAGATATGGGTTCCGTATGTATCGGAAAGCCCCGCTTTGACAAAATAACATCGGATCCGGTTGAACAGTTGTTCATTGAGGCGGTACGCGCGCTCCAGACTTCAAACTAGTCTCAAGACCATTGTGGATTGGAGCAAAATATGGCCGATCGCATCACTGTTCATGGCGCAATAGTGGAGGGCGCTTCCGCGGTGCCCATAGATATCGTAATTGAAACACGGCCCGGCTTACCCGGCATATCCATCGCCGGCCTTCAAGATAATGCTCGGGTTAAGTTGCGTGGTATCGTCAGGTGCGCCCTAAAGGCACAGGACTATTCCGTGCCCCGCGACAGCATCACTATCGATATTGTCCCATCACCCGGCTATAACAGGAACTTTTCGGGACGAATCAGGACCCCTGATTCTCTTGCACTGCCAATCGCTCTCGGAATCCTGAGTGCTTCAGAACAGTTGGACCCCGCATATCTCGAGAATAAGCTGTTTTTCGGATCGCTGGACTTTGGTGGCAACGTGACGTCGTGTCGTGGCACCATTGCAGTCGAGAATCTCTGCCATGAATTGAATCTCCAAGGAGTCGTTTCCGCTGCAACTCCCCGCGGATTGAGGCCGGCTCATCCATGCCTTCAGACATTGGACTCGATCTCATCTGGCTCTTTGGGTAATCCCGAGAAACTAATCGGAAGGTCTATGCCGGCCGAGCCCGAACAGCTAAGCCCGGTTTATCCGCCTGCGGCCGTTTCCGCTGTAGCCGAGGCTCTTGCGACTCGAATTCCCATTCTGATTGAGACGGATAGCCCTGAGCGTGCGGGAGAGGCGATTCGCGCGTTCTTCCATGTCGGCGAAAGCGATGAAGTGACGCTCATGAGAGACCTTGCCGGCGTCGGGGCGAAGGGAAGCGTCGCCGTTGTGGCCGATATCGGGACGGCAAGCCTCGCAGGTATTATCGGCGGCGGACGCCCAATCAGGCCGGGTGTCATCTCAGCCGCAAGTGGCGGCGCCATCGTTCTCGGAAATATCGACCAGGCATCGTCCCATGTCCTCCAGTCTGTGGCATCGGCTACAAGGCGAGATACTGTCAGGATCGTTAGGGTTGACGGTACTATGCTGTTCCCAAGCGACGCCGCCCTCGTTATGACGGCCAGGGAAGACCGAAGCGACTATGCGATGAAGGCGTTCCAGATGGGCCCGTTCCCTAAAATCGAGCAGCCGGTCGTTGTCGATATTGACCAATTGGAAAAAGGCCTTTCTCAGATTCAAGCGTTCCCAGGATCGCTGGTCGCCTATAGGGAGAACCTCAAAAAGCGTATCGAGGACAGCAGCCTCTATGTAGATGCAACCACCAAGGGCGGCATCAAGGTTAACTATACGGTTGACGGTGAGCCGAAGACCGTGGAGCTCGTAAAGCAATTCTACGAGGAGAACGATACGCTCTGCATCCAAGCTTTCGATGTGACCGACGGCTCCGACTCGTTCGGCGCGCTTTGGTCGGACGTGACCGTGAACCTTGACGGACCTGCCCAAGGAGACCGCACCGTCTACATGCAGAGGTCAAGCGTGGATCCCTTGCCCGGCATTCTCATGGACTCGGAGATATTCGGCTCCGTTATCGATGGCGCCGGGCGGGGTGGATATCAAGCCGTAGAACTTAACCTGAACGCGTTTCTTTCGATGAGGGATTTGTCCGAATTCCGCGAGATGGTCATTCCCAATGAATATAAGGATATCGCCATCGCCGCAGGTGTAAATTTCGCCATTGTGCCGGCGATTGAAGCGAAAGACATCGCCCTTATGTCCGACGGCCTTGTCAGCATCGGCGGGCACGACTATACGCTCTACCGCGGCCAGACCTTCGACGAGTCGCGGAAGGTGGACGCGATCCTCGATCAGTATGAAGAGTTGAGCGTGGCTCCCCACAGAGTCGATTGCAGCCCCAGCACGAAAAAGATCATTGACTCGCTTCGACTTGCGACCAAAAGCACGGCATCGCCCGATGGAGTCGTGTCGATGGAGCGCGACGTGACCCTCCCCCACGCTCAATCGCTTAAACATTAACCAAAATCTAGGAACAGTTGTTCAACGGCTCTCATCGACAAGCCTGCGGGCGGACGATAGCACCAACGGAACTATGACCGAAGGGAGAGCCGTATGGACAAACTGGATAGGGCGGGTGCGGCCGGGCTGGGCCTGCTCGACCTCGACCGCGTTTTCGATGCCGCGCGCGAAATGATCATGGACCCGCAGCAATGCGAGGGATACCTTAAGTGGCCGGCTGTCGCCACGCTTGGTGCGATTATGGCGGAGCCGAACCTTCTCTCGGCCGTGACCGAGGTCGCTCTTGACGGCATCGTCCCCGACACGTATGCGGGTCAGAAGTCCTGGCTGCTCGCACGGGCTCTTTTCACGGCCTCCACCGCCCAAGCGGAATATGAGATCGAGCGCGGCCTTGAACTATCGCCGTCGGATCGAGCCCATATCAATCCGAAAGCCCCTATTGCCGTCCAGGACTATATCTCGCGAGATGAGAAGCTCGCCGTCATGAAATTCTATGTCATGGCGGACACGGAGCTCTCGCGCATCGCTATGCCTTGGCCGGCAGGGCCCTATGGCCAGTTCAGGATCGGCGACGAGGGCTATGTCACGGACGAGCAGTTCGGGCGCGTGATTCCCGACCCGGCCGACCAGAGCCTCTATGAGTACATCGCGAACGGCGGCGCGCTTACCGACGACGTAGTCCACGCTGCAGTGAGGGGGGATACCGACCATATCGATACGCTTGCCTCCCAGGCTATCGAAAACGACCCCGAGGCGCCGGTCTTCTACACCGAGTCGACCCAGGACGAGTGGGACGAGTCTGTCGACGAAGGCTATGTCCAAAAGGGTGATATCAAGACCGAGCGAGCCCATGAGATGCCCGGCACGAAAAACCTCATCGCGCAGATCAGCAGGAAGCTGGGAGGCGGCACCGAGGGCGCGCTTCATACCGCAGCCCCAAATCGTACTGCCTATTTCCATTACGGACAGGCATAGGGGCGGCAAGATGAGCATCACCTTGGTACCTTTCGACTCTCTCATCGAGTGCATGACGATCGACACTGAGACGACGGGACTCGACCCCTTTGACGGCGATGAAATCTTGACCTTGGCAATGGTCCTCGATATCGAGGGCCAGGATTCGCCCTCGTCGGTCCATCTGCGCGTCAAGCCGCAGCATAAGACCGAGTGGCCTGCCGCGGAGCGCGTGAATCACATCTCACCCGATTCGGTGGCCAACTATAAGCCTTTTAAGAATTATCTCGAGGCCGTCCAGTCGTTATTCGACCGCACGGAGAAGATCGTCGGATGGAATGTCGGCTTCGACCTTGGATTCCTCGAGCATGAGGGTGTCATCATTCCGCAGACAGCGGAAATTGTCGATGCGATGGAGGAATTCGGGCGCGTGCACGGCCCGTTCTCGGAGTCCCATACCAGATGGAGGCTCACCTCTGCGGCAGATGCCATGGGATACAGCTTCGAGGGCGCTCCGCACGACGCGCTCGCCGACGCATTGGTTACCAGGCGCCTATATCAACACACGAGCGCAATTACCGAGGGTCTGAAGCGGCCGGGCGCGCATGTCAAACGGCCCGGGGCACGCAGGCATAGCTAATTAAAGAATTTGTCACCCTGTGGCACCAAACCGGTCGGCACGGGTGGCCTATATGGCGAAAACTGTAGTTGGGGCCGCTTTATGTGCGGCCCCAACTACACGTCGCCGGAGGGAGGTAGCAGCAATGCCCGGAGAGAATGAAGAGGCCATGCGTGTTCTGCTGATGCTCGGCCAGGCTGTTCTGCCGCCGGCACGCGAGGTCCTTATCATCACGATGAGAGCACTCGCACGTGGTACCGGCAAAGTCGCTGGAGGTGCCGGCAGGGTTGCCGGTCGCGGCGCGAACCATGCGATCAGCCACGTGAATGGGCTTGGCCGTTACGGCCTCGTTACCGAGCATACGCTCAGGCGTGACCGCAACGACGTCATCAAGCTCGTCAACCTTGGCAAGGAAGGTGCGCTCGATCGAAGCGACCTGGCGCTCCTTTCCGACATCTGCCGAAAGCACCGCATCGGGTTCGCTGTCTTCGAGGACCCGGCGACTGGCTATTTCGCAATCGAATACAAGATGAAGGACCAGGAGGCGCTCGCCGCCTGCATTGAGACGGCAATCGAGAGGAAACTGATCTCGAATGCCGATGTGGACAACGCGATGAGGGGTCCGGTCGAGAGCGGCGTCCAGACGCCCGCCAATCCTAACGATATCCAGTCGTCTTCCCAGCCAAAAGAGTACCCCGCGCTGCCGGCAATCGGGCTACCTGCTGTGGGTCTTCCTCCGGTAGGGCTCCCCCCTGCACCGGAGAATATCGAATATCTGGGGGAGTCTTGGAAGCTCGACCAGAACGACGGGATGTACAAGCGTAAATTTACGGGGTGGGACGGCGTCGTATACACTGCCGCCGTTTCCACGGCCGGAGCCTTCAGGATTACCGATCCCGACGGACACACGGCAAAAATCGGGAACCAAATCTGCGAGGGCGATGACAAGGGCGTGCTTCGTGAGGATCGTGCCGATGCCATCGTCCGATGCCATACCCAAATCGAGACGCTGAAGGACCGCGAGGCCTTCGAGGGGTCGGTCAGACTCCAGCAGCGCCAGGGACGAACCAAGCAGATGGGTTCGCATGAGGTCATCCGCGCCGTCAACATGCGCGACGCAGCCGACCGCAAGGCCAACCGTCACCAAATCGGAAACCAGAACCGTCCGGCCACGCACTCCCGAACCCTCAACAAGCGGGTCAAGAGGTAGCCGATGAAGCTGCCAAGGATAGACATGACGAAGGCTATCGGGGCTGTCGTGCTGGGATCTGCCGCCTTCTGGATCGTGAACCTCACGGTCCAGAAGGTTATGCTCGGTACAAGCGGTATCGAAACGTCCGATGACGCCGTGGCGTTCGTTGCGTGGGCGGCGTCCCGCCGGCCCCTCGGCATCTATTTCGGCGGGGTCCCTTTGCTGGCCTCAGTCGCTGCTGCCCTTGTAATCGCCCTGGCTGTTTTCCTAAAGCACGAGGCGCCCGGAGAGGACATCTCGCCTGCAAAGCAATATGGATCCCAGCGTTTCTCGACTGCCCAGGAGCGCCTGCTTTACTCGCACAACAAGGCGACGGCCGAATGGCCTGTTCCCGAGTGGTGCGAGACGGTCGAGGACGACAATATCATCCTCTCGCTCAACAGCAAGGTTGCCGGCACATCAATCGTCAACGATAAGAAGGACCCGATCAGGCGCGAGAGCCAGGTGCCGAACCGCAACATGTTCATCATGGCCGGATCGGGCGCAGGCAAGTCTTATCGCTTCGTAACCAACCAGATCATGCAGATGAACGGCAACATGGTCTTCACCGATCCTTCGGGCGAGCTGTTCCGCGCATCGGCGGCGTTTTTGGAGAACAATGGCTATGACGTGCAGGTAATCGACTTGCGCGACGAGGAGCATATCCTGGCCTCAACCCCCTACAACCCGCTTATCAACTGCCGCGACGTCACGTCCATCAACTCCCTGGTCAATATGTTCATCTCGAACACCAAGGGCGAGGACACACATGGGGACCAGCAGTTCTTCATCGATATGGAGAAGAACTTCTACACCTGCGTGTGCGGCATGTTCGTCTTCTGGTTCAAGGCCAACGGCAATACCGCCGACTGCACCCTTCCCGGCATCATCGATTACCTCGCGATGGCAAAGGCCGACGGCGCCGAGGGCATCAACAAGCTCGACCTCGTATTCGAGGGGACACGGGAACGCGACGGCTTCGACGGGTTCGCGCAGTACATCATCGATACCTACGGTGAGGACGCGCTGGACGACGAGTCGCTCCCCGAGAACTCGGTCCTCACCAACTACCGCACTTTCAAGGCCAACGCCGGCGCTCCCGAGCAGATGGCGGCGGTCGTGTCATCGTGTGCCGCACGCCTGCAAAGGCTCAACAACCCCGCAATCAGGAAGATGCTGGGGCGTGACGAGCTCGATCTCCAGTCTATTGACAAGCGCAAGCGCGCAATCTTCTTCTGCATCAAGTCCGGTGGCGGCCCCTATGACTTCGTCGCCGCGATGGCCCTGAACCAGTTGTTCGATATCTCGAAGGATATCGGGTCAACGAACGGAATCGGCCATCTCGAGATTCCCCTCTACTGCTATCTCGACGAGCTGGCCCAGATAGGTAAGATCCCCGACCTCGAGAAGCTTTTCGCCGAGAGCCGTAAGTTCTGGATCAACCTCTGCGCCATCGTGCAGGACGGCAAGCAGCTCGAGGCCCGATACGGCAAGCAGTCGGAATCCATCCGAGCAAACTCGGCCATTTTTATGTACATGGGTTCCTCCCTCTTCTCCGATTGCGAGCAGATATCGCGCGAGATGGGCAACACCACGAAGAAGTTCACGGATTACTCCGTCTCGAACTCCGCGAGCGGCAAATCCATTCAGGAGAGTACGAGATACGTCAAGGTCCCGCTTATGAGCCCCGAGGAGCTCTACAGCTTCAACGAGGAGGACGGCCTGTCCCCTGACGAGTGCGTGACCCATTACAAGCAGGGCATGTGGTTTCGCGACCTCAAGGCCGATCCCGAGATTCACCCTAGGCGCAAGGAGTATCTCAGCGCCGGCAAGACCGACATGCTCGAGTGGGCGCGCGCCAGGCGACACGCGGATAGCCCTGACGTGCCAACACCTGAGGGTGTCGTGCTCATAGACCGCACTAACCCCAAAACCATCGTCATCGACGCCTAAGGGCGCGTGAATAGGCATCAACTATCCTTAAGGGAAGGAAAACTTCAATGGAACAGCTTGCTGATCTCGTTACCAAATTCGAGAACGTCATGATCGCTGGCGGCTCTCTGTTTGCCCTGTGGGGCGTCTACAACCTACTCGAGGAGAAGACCAAGGGCCGCCCCGGCCACGGTACCGAGTGGTGGCAGGTTCTCGCTGGCGTCTTTATTGCCGGCTGTGGTGTCTCCCACATCATCTCTCAGCTGTTCAACGGCATCCTCGGATAATGGATATCCAAGAGAGGCTGCTCGCCCTCGCGGCCGGCTCCCCCATCGGTGGTGCTACGTCGCCTAGGCCAACAGACCCGTATGACGAATTTGAATATGACAAGCGGCATATAAGGTGGTCTGAGGACATCTTCCGCTTCGCGGTTATCAGCGTTGTCCTGTTGGTGCTGGGCTGCGCGATGTCCGGTATCGCATATGCCGCGCAAAAGGGCCAGTGGTCCGTAAGAGACTCGCTGGATATTTCAGGCTTTCAGACAACAGACTCTAAGCGCTACGTTGTTATTCGTTGGTCGGATATTAAAAATGACAAGTTCATAGACTTTAAACACGACGGAATCACCGCTCACGAAATTAGATATGAGGTGAAAATCGGAAACGGAGGGGCAAATCTTTACGGTCCGGTTTATGTCGATAAGAACGGTAAAACTGTAAGTTCAAAAGCCGCAAAAACAAAAAAACTCGATGGAAGTTTGAGCGACAGTAAATATCTCAAGAGCCTAGCGCCAAGTTGGGCCCCTGATGGATGGGAGATAGCAAAAGATGCGTCAACCGGACAGGAATCTAGTGGAACAGGCGGAAAACCGAATACTGATAAAGATTCGGCTGCAAAGGACCCGGAAGACATGGAGAATCAGCTAATCAAGGATAATCCGCCAAAGTTTGCCCTAGATTTTAACTTCTTCAAGTATTCTGCTGAAAATCTGGTGTGGACCTTCTGCCGTGGGCTTGCGGAAAGCGCCACGAGCCTTGCAGAATGGTGCATTTCGCTAGTGTCCTCTACGGCGAATTCTGCATTCACATCCGACTTTACCAATGGTCCTTTCGGCCAGTTCTACACTATGGCGTCGAAACTTTCGAAAGGCGCTTTCCAGCCCTATGCCATGGCGTTTCTCGGCCTGACCTTCGGCGTCGCCCTCATGCATCAGTTGGATGTTCGCCGCAAGATGGCCGGCGTCGATCTCATGGCAAGCCTCGCCTTCGTCGTCATGATGTTCGCGGTGAGCTATACCCTCATCATCCACGCGATGGACATCTGTGCAGCCGTATACGTTCTCGCTCAACACCTTGTGGGCATCGTGAATAGTACGCTTGCATCAATGGGGATCGATACTACCAACTCCATTGGCATAAAAGACCAGGTGATCAAATCATTCGACGCCCTGACTTACGCACAGGCTGGAACTTCGTTTATCCTTCTCATTCTCGCCATCGTCTCACTTGTTGCCTGCGTAGCCTGCCTATTCACCGTGCTGACGACCATCTTCGTACGTGTAGGCGAAATCTATTTAAGGGCCGCAGCAAGCCCCCTTTGCCTATCGTTCTTTGCTGACGACAAATCAAGGCCCATGGGCGTCGGCTATCTCAAGCGTTTCGCTGCGGTCTGTTTCCAGGCAGTGATGATTGTCATCGCGATTGGCATGATTCCCCTCATCAATACGGTCGCAACCGAACTTATTGCTCCCATCACGTCCGATACGAGCACCCTAAATGGTTTCGGGGGCGCCGCGGCCGCGCTCATTCCGTCGATGTGTTCGGTTCTTTGCATTACGGAAATCGTGAACAAGTCAAAGGTCGTTGCCAACAGCCTGTTTGGCCTTGTCTAGGGAAGGTAGTGAAATGGCTGAGACATTCGTACGCGACGACATCAACAACTACGTCGCGAGAAACATCTTCGGGCGCTTTTCCAAGCGTTCAGCCATAGCCGCGCTCGGCGCCGTCGCTGTCGTGTCGGTCGGCGTATACGGCGTCTACGCATGGGGCTGGAGCCTCGATATTGTCACCTACACGGTGACACCGATTTGCGTGGCAATCGGCGTTATTGGCCTCCATTCGCACCACGGCCTCAAGTCCGAGAAATGGCTTCCTCTTATGCTGAAGGACCGCGCCGAGCCCGATCAGCTCACGCTCGCAGTTCCGACTTTCGAGGTGGCTGTTCCGAAGAAGACGAAGGCCGAAGTGCGCGATCAGAAACGCCGCGATAAGGCAGCAAGGAAGGCGAGGAAGTTGGAACAGGAGGCCGTGCCGGCGGGAATCGCCCAGGCGATGGCTGAGGCCTCCGTGAGAAACGATGGGAGAAACCCTAGATGAGCAAACTGACTATTGACGATCTCGAACGAGAGATTGCCGAGGCCGAGCAGCGCCGCGCGAACGCTCTCGAGGCCGGTTGGCAGAAGGGCGTGCGTCAGATGGACAAACGCCTGAAAAAGCTGAAGAAGAAGCGTGACAAGTATGTCGCGAAATACGGTGCCGATGTGCCATCCATCCCCCTCGGATCTTCTTGGGCGACTGACGAGGAACAGATGGAGCTGGGCGTCAACACTGCGCTCTCGACCGATGTGAAGCTCGTCCAGCCTAAGTGGTCGACCACGAAACTCGTCCCCTACGAGTTGCTCACGGTTGACGGCGTCATGCGCATCGACAGCGAGACCTACTCCATCGCCCTTCGCGTCGATGACGTCAACTATCAGGGGGCGCGACCCGAGGACCAGTATCTCGTTCGCGAGGCGTGGGCGGGATACCTCGACTCGCTCGACCATACGGTTCGTCTCGGCATCTTCATCATGAACAAGCGTGTGAGCCCGGAGGAGTTCGCTTCTGACCTGCTGTTCCGCGAGGTTCCAGGCGACGAGCGCGGCAACGTCCTGCGCCGTGAGTACAACGCGTGGACCCGCTCCATGCTCGCCAAGTCATCCCGCTCGGTGCGCCGCGACCGCATCATCACGATTGCCGTTACCGCCGACACGCTGGAGCGTGCGGTGCCTCGGCTGTCCCAGGAGGCGGATTCCTTCCTGCGCTTCATGCGCGACCTCGGTTCCGACGCACACGTCCTCGACGGCCAGCAGCGCCTTGACATCATCCAGACCATGACGCGCCAGGATGACACTCCGGGCACGGCGAACTTCGAGCGCCTGTCCGGGACCGTCGGCCTGACGACTCGCGAGCTCGTGGCACCCTCCTCCGTCCTCACAGCAGACGGCTACCGTGGTGACCCGCGCATGATCGTCGGCCGTCGCTGGGTTAAGACCTACGACGTAACCCTCGACGGTTACGGTAAGACCATGAAGGACTCCTTTATCTCGGATCTGACGGGCCTGCCCTACGACCTCACCGTCGCATGGCATATCCGTCCCTGGGAGTTCTCCGCGGCAATTTCAGCCGCCGAGAACCACCTGCACGAGATTACCGAGGAGAACAACACCTATCAGTTCAATACGAGCCGTCCCGAGGTCGGCTACTTCGTCGACCAGAACAACATGCCGCCCGCGATGCGCGAGGCCCAGGAGGACGCCGAGGCGTTCCGAGACGACCTTGAGAGCGCGGAGATGCACGCCTTTGGCGTCACGACCGTCGTGACCGTCCAGGGGCGCACGGAGACTGAACTCGAGGAGGCCTGCCGCGAGGTGGAGAAGGTGTTCTCCACTCACAGGAAGCCCTATCCCGATTCATGGCGGGCCCTTCGCGAGGAGTCCTTCTCGACCGCCCTGCCGATCGGCGCCCCCTACATTCCGTATGAGCGAACGCTGACCACGGACCCCCTGTCACACATGCTGATGTTCGTTGCCGCCGAGATGAACGATCCGGGCGGTAACATCATGGGCCTCAACGCCGAGACCAGATCGTTCATCGTCTACGACCCCGTGTCCCATGAGCACACGAACAGCTTCACGCTGGCACAGCCCCGATCCGGCAAGTCATTCAACTCGAAGATCACGCGCATTATCCCTGTGCACCTGAAGCATCCGGACGACGACGTGATCACGATTGACCCCGAGGGCGAGTACGTCACGCCCACCGAGTATCTGGGCGGCCAGGTCATCCGCATCGCCGAGAATTCCGGCGACTTCATCAACCCCCTCGACATCTCCCTTGCATACGGCTCGGACGATCCGGAGACGAAGTCCTCCCCCGTGCCCGCGAAGGTGTCCTTCATCCAGTCGCTCGTCCGCATGATGGCAAGCAGCGTCAACGATGCCCAGGCAAACGTCCTCGACGCCGCCGCCGCATACGCATACAACCGGTACTTGGACGACCCGAGACCCGAGAACCTTCCGACGCTCCAGGATATCTACGACTTCCTGATGTCCGAGCAGGGCTCTGACATGCGCGACGCCCGCGACTTGGCTAAGCTCATTCGCCGCTACGTCACGGGTACGCTGTCGCTGTTCAACCATCCGACGAACGTGAACCTCCAATCGAATCTCGTGTGTTTCGACCTGCACGAGCTGTCCAGCGAGCTCAAGCCGCTGGCACTGCTCATCATCCTCGACCACATCTGGGTTCGCGTCTCGGCGAACCGCCGTGCCGGCAGGCGAACCTGGCTCATCATCGACGAGTTCCAGCTCCTGCTCGACAGCCCCTACGCCCGCAGCCAGATCGACCGCTTCTTCACGCGCGGCGGTAAATGGGACTTCTACATCAATGCCATCACGCAGAACCTCTCGCGCGTCCTCAACAGTGAGGAGACGCGCTACATGTTCCAGAACAGTCCCTTCGTGACGATTCTGCAGCAGACAAGCGACCTCCTCCCCGACTTCCAGGAGCTGTTCAACCTCTCCGAGAGCCAAACGAAGGTCCTGGCAACCGCCCATCCCGGCGAGGGTCTCTATGTGTTCAAGAATCGCGTGGTGCATTTCGACTTCCAGATTGATTCGAAGATCTGCCCGACGCTCTACGACATCTGCACGACCCGTCCCGCCGATATCAAGCGCCGTGCAGTCAAGTCGACGGCGGCAAACCCAGACGTCGCCGCGCTCGACGAGCCTGAGGACGCCCCGTCTTCGACTCCGCGATCCACGCGTGAGGAGATCGGCCGTAACGTTCCGTCACCTGCGCACATGGCTCCCCCGTCGCGTCCACGACCCGGTACTCGGCCCGCGAGTGGCCAATTTGGTTTCAACGGCGGCGGCAACCGGAACGCGGTTACCGCCAATAAGGAAAGGATGGAAGAAATGGATATTCGTGACTTCCAGGAGGGCGCGGACTTCTCGCGCTTCAACACCCGCCGACTCCCGACCGAGGAGGAGCTGCGCGCACAGGCCGAATCTGAGCTCAAGGACCTCGTCCTGAACGCAATCGATCAGGTCTTCACCCGCGAGAGCGACACCCATTTTGACGACTTCGCGCTTGCGCTGTCCTCTGTCGGGGTCACGCTCGGAAGCGAGCCCTCCGGTGATATCGCCTTCTCGAACGGCACGGTGGCCCTCTCCGGCTCCGAGGTTGGCTACACGCTGCCGGCGCTCGTGGCAATGTCGGAGCGCGCGAACGGGCTCGAGGCCGAGGTGAAGCCTCAGCCCGCGCCCGCTCCCGAGCAGGCTCGACCTGCCGAAGACCTCAATGCGCAGCCGGGCTCCTGGTCAAGCGGTGCCCGTCAGCAGCAGATGGACTCGGCGCCTCGTCCGAGCATCCAGACGCAGGCCACTCAGCAGCCGGCGCCTTCCTCCCCTGTCCAGCAGGCCCCCGCGACGAGCTTCGCGCAGCCCAACGGCATGTATCCGAACCAGCGTGCAGCGCAGCGCCATCGCGCCCAGGCCGCTTCCCAGGCGGCTGCCGCTCCCCAGCTGCAGGCGGACCAGCAATTTGGTAGCGCATCGGTCGCAAGCGCTATGTCCACCCTGCTGAAATATCAGAATGACAGCGGTGAGGACGTCGGCGGCATGTTCGCCAGCCCCGACGAGATCAGCCCCGAGGGCCTCAACGAATATGCCGACGGCTCCGGTTTCGTAGGCTAGTAGATGCAACCGCGCTCGACGAGATATAGCTCAAACCTTGCCCATGCGGATGCCCGTACCGCCGCCAGCCGGCGTACGGGCACCGTGCCCGCCGTGCTCGAAGCCGAGTCGCGGCGTGCTTCCGCATGGGAAGGGTCCTCGCCGCGTCCGAACAGGTCGCGATCCGGCTCCTCGGACTTTTCCCGTCTCAGCGCCCAGAAATCGACGCGCTCGCGTGCGGCATCCGCCGCCGCGGGCGCCGCCTCATACGGCGGCACCTTCGCGTCGGTCGCGAAATCATCCATAGCAGGGGCATCCGAAGCCGATGCGCCCGACACAGATAACTCGGAGGGATCGGGTTTCTCCCCCTCCGGCATGGCCTCGTCTTCCCGACGCGGGGCCGCTGTGTCGGGCGCAACGCCCTCGGCCCAGCTCCTGGCATCCTCATCGCTCGCGAAAAAGATGGCTACGGTCCCCGTCGCCCCGATTGCCGGTAGCGCCTCCAAGACACTTAAGCGCGCCAATGCGGTCGAGCTCGACATCCTTATGAAGCGCCGGCCGGGTTCATTCAAGAAGGACCCGGCCGGCGTCAAAAAGCTCAAGGACCATCGAAAGATGGTTTTACGTAGGAAGAGGAAGGTCGCCCTCAAGCAGGCCTCCCTTAGCAAGAAGGCGGGGCGCGCCGTCGGCGGCAAGCTCTCCCGAAAGCTATTCAAGGGCCGTAAGGGCAGAAAGCAGCTTCTCTCCCTCAGGGAATGGAAGAACAGGATCGCCCTATTCGCCTCGCTGCTCTCCCTCGGCGGCCTTCTGCTCATGGGGGCGATCCTCGCCTCGTCGCTCGGGCTCGTGCAGTTCGGACAGCAGGCGGGAGGGGCGAGCAACGGCGGCAGCCTGGACGGCGACGAGCTCACCATCTACCTGTACCTCAAAGACCACGGTTGCGACGACATCCATGCCGCCGCCATCATGGGCAACTACTGCCTTGAGTCTGCTGGATCCTCAAATCATAAGATTTATCCGTTGGCCGACCAGGTGAAGGGCTCCTATGCCTATTGGGAAGAGGGCATCAGCCCTTGCACCAACGACGAGATTATCGCGAGGGGCTCCGTCTATAACAAGGCAGTGGGCATCGGCCAGTGGGACGGAGGGCGTCGCCTTCGCCTTGCTCAGTTCGCCAAGGAGAAGGGCAAGAACTGGTACGAACTCGATGTCCAGCTCGAGTTCTGGTCGGACCACGATGAGTGGGGCTCGTTTCACAGCGCCAACGGCAAGTACAACTACCAAACATTCATGGATGCGACCGATCTCGAGGCCGCGACGAAGATCTACGCCATGGGCTGGGAGCGGTGCGCCATGGTGGGGGGCAAGCCCTCCGGTTGGGAACCGAGATACACCAACGCGCAGTACTTCTACAACGCCATCACGTCCGGCACCCTCGGCGGCTCGGGCCAGGGTCTCGCGGGCGCCACGGGAAGCCAGCTCGTCGTCGTCAACGCCTGCAAGTCTACGCCCTCACCCGGCCTGAACTGGTGTGCCGCGTGGGTGACAAACGTATTCAAGGCGGCTGGTGTAGGCTCCTTCGGTGGAAACGCCTGCGACATGGTCAAGGCATGGTGTCATAGCAACAACCCCGCCGACCTCAAAGTCGGCATGATCGTCGGCGACGCGAGCCATCCGGGCACCGGCACCCCCGGACTTCTCTATGGCCATGTCGGCATCTACATCGGTGACGGCAAGGTCATGAGCAACGAAGGTGCAATCACCACCAAGACGCTCGATGAGTTCATTGCCTTCTACGGTAAGGGCTCAGGAGTCTACTGGGGATGGATAGGCGGAGTCGAACTCAAATAGCCAACAAGGGAAAGGAAACATCGCTATGTACAAAAAGGGAAAGAAGCTGGATTCGAAAGGGATTATCCTCGCCTGCGTAGGCATCATCCTGGTATGCGTCGCAATCAACGTCGCGTTCGCGCTCTTTCCGCCCACAGGCAGGACAGATGACAACTCGGCGGTGGAATCCTCGGCTGCCTCCGACGGTGAAGTCGGTGCGGATGGCTACGGCACGGATGATGAATCGGAAGGCGGCGCCACGGATGGGCAGGGCGAAACGACGCAGGTCGACCCCTCGATTGTTGCCGTCCCCGATAACCTGCCCGAGGGAATGACCCAGACTGGTTTCCAAGACGTAGTCGCAAGGTACCTCACGTCCCTGACACCCGAATACGGCGCTCCCGAGAAGACCCTTATCGAGTCGAGTGACGTGAACGTTGGAATGGGTCCCGACGGCTCCGATATCCCCTACTGGGTCATCCGCGTCTACTTCCCCAACGAGACGGAGATTCCCGTGACCGTCGACTACACCAAGGGCGAGGGTTTCAACGTCGGGACGTACTGATCGAGATGAAGAACGCGCCCGGACCGTATACAACCGAACCTTCCCTGCTGCTTTTTCGCCGGCGCCTGGCCGCCCTCATGAGGGTGACGGGCATCGGCCAGGATGAGCTTGCGGGGATGATCGGGCAATCGTCGCGCTCGATCGGCCTGTGGCTCACTGGCGTCAGGTTGCCCTCGGCCGTCTCACTAAAGGCCCTCTCAAGGACGTTCGGTGTTCCCACCGACTGGCTGCTGGGCGCAGACGCGGTCGAGATAGCCTCGGGGCTAACGAGACTCGCGGAGATAGCATCGGCTCCGAAGGCGACAGATACTGGCGCCGATAAGGCGTCAGGCTAAAGGCTTATCTGCCTTGCCGCGGTGAACACTTGTTCCCGCGCCGGGTGACATGGGCACACTCCCCCATCATCGATGGGTAGTTGACTGAGACGGGGAGGAATTAATGCAACAGAGCCACATTGAAGCGCCTATCGAGATGCTCGCGGCGGTTTTGGGTCATCCGCACGGCTGGGACACGATTCTCGACGCCATGGCCGAGCACTCCGAACTGGGCCCGAGGGGAATTCTCGCTCTTGCGGCATTCAAGCTCGACCATCCCGAGGCCGATACATCGGCTGTCCTCAGCAGGCAGCGCGCCGATATGCTGGGCGGAAAGATCAAGGAGCATCCGGCCGGGTTCGAGATTCTCGTTCCCTTCGCCAGACGAGTGGACGATGAGTTGACTCTCGATTGCGAACTCGTTCCCGAGACGGTCTACCCTGCCTCCGCTTATATAGGGCTCACCTCGTGCCCCGGCGCTGCTCCAATCAGTGTTGTCGAGGGGGATGCGGTCGCGCTCGATGCGGTCTCGAAGGCTTCCGAAGACGTCGACCTTGAGGGCATGGATCCGATGGCTTCCCACGTTACGCTTCGCCGCTACGGGATCGATGACGGCCTGGAGGTTCGTGTCCCGATGGAGGATACCGAGCTGCTTCTCGCGCGTATCGAGCGCGTTTGTGCCCAGGTGAGAGGCGCCACGGGCAGAATCGACCGCGCCCTCAAGAAGGCGGGATTCGAGTGCAAACCGAGAACGCGATCCTCGCAGGGTGACCGGGCCGAGCGCGGCCAGTCAGCAACTATGACGACCAAGCGACTAAAGAGCATGCTCGCCTCCTTCGATTCCGGTTCGCGCGGAACCTCCAATAACTCTCGAAAGGGGGCGTAGCGCCATGGCCAGGAGAGCGTCGAGGCGCTTTGTCGCGGCAGAGGGGCAAATCTCCCTTTTCGCGATGGATGATTCATCGATCTATGAGGCGCCCGCCGAAGAACAAATCGATAACGTAAAAGCGCAGCAAAGCCTGGCCCTTGACTTTGGGGCGCAAGAGGGATCTTATGTAAGCCAAGCGGGAGGCGACAAGTTCGCCCACAAGGATGATTTCGAGGAGGAAGCGCATGTCGGTGCTGAAGAACCCGTACAAGGGCGTGAGGGGTCTCCGGTATTCCTTCATGGAGCAGAACGCTCCGGAGGATCTGGCCAGGATGGAGGCGGCTGGCGAGACGGAGGAGTATCTCAAGACGGTGGAGCACAACTACCTGACGAGACTCGCGGAGCTGCAGGACAGCTGCATGGAGAGCTGCGGGGCGACACCGGAGTTCGCGCAGATCACGATGGCCGAGTGCCGGTACGACGACTACATCCGCAAGGCCAACAGCGCCCAGAAGATGGCCGAGGAGATCGCCCTCAACGAGACGGTGTTCACACTCTAGCCGCTCACCACAACACCGAATACCTAAACCCTGATATCCAGGCCGGCCATTCGCCACTGGAGCGCGCCAGGCTCAATGTCGCCGCGCTACGCGCCCTCAAGGCGACCATGGACGAGGGGCGAGACGCCACTCTCGAGGAGGCACGTGCCATTTCGGCCTATTCCGGTTGGGGCGGTGCCGCGAACGCCTTTGCCGAAAACCCAAACGGTGGCTGGGCCGAGGTATCACGGGATCTGAAAGAGCTGTTGAGTGAAGATGAGTTCGCCGATCAGCGCGCGACGGTACTCACTGCCTTCTACACCCCCCGCCCCGTCGTGGAACTTATCTGGGAGACGTTGAGGGATGCCGGTATCTGTGACGAGGGCACAGCCGAGATTCTGGAGCCGGGCTGCGGAACGGGCAACTTCATGCGCTGCGTCCCCGCGGGCATGGACGTGCATGTGACCGGCGTCGAAATCGACCCCGTGAGTGCGGGACTTGCGCGCGTGCTTTGCCCAGACCATATGATTGTCGCCGCCGATATCGCCAAATGCGAGATCCCCGAGGGGTCGTTTGATGCCGCCATAGGTAACGTCCCCTACTCAGACGCGATAAAAATCGACGGAGTGCCGCTTCATGACTACATGATCAAGAGGGCCGTGGCCGCCGTGCGCCCCGGCGGTATCGTCGCCGTGCTGACGAGCCGCTACACCATGGACAAGTCCCGAGAGGCCACACGTGAAAGTCTTGCTCGCGAGTGCGATCTTGTCGGTATGGCACGGCTCCCCAAGGAGACTTTCGAGAGCCAGGCAGGAACGAGCGCGCTGTGCGACCTCGTCGTCCTGAGGAAGCTCGCCGAGGCGCGAGAAATCACGCACGACAACGCGCCGGACTGGGTCCGCACGGAGACGAACGCGGACGGCTTCCGTGTGAACGCACTGCTTGCCTCCAACCCGTCTATGGCCGTCGGCGAACAGCGCTCGGAGATGACCGCATACGGCCCCGGATATGCATTGATAAGTGGCCTGGACGCCGCGGGAATCGCCGATAGCGCTAGGAAGTCCCTGGCAACTCAGGCCATCGGTGCGATTTCTCATACCTTTGAGGGGATGCCCGACAGGTCTGCCGCGCCCGAGGTCGCGCAGGTCCCCACCGATCCGGCGCTCTATGAGTTCACGCTGGGCGACGGCGGGTCGATCTGGTACGGCAACGGCGATACGGTCGAGCGTTTCCGGCCCACAGGCCGGGGGGCAGAGGATCGTGCACGCGCAATGCTCGAGATCAGGGATGCCGCGCGAGCGCTAATCTCGCTCGAGCACGACCCCAAATCAACCGACGCCGCAATCGAATCTGGAATAAAGGCGCTCAACGACCGCTATGACCGCTTCGCTGAGCGATACGGTCGCCTGAACGATCCCAAGAACCGCAGGGTCCTCACCAGGAAGGGCTATCACGACTGCTCGCTCGGCATCAACCTCTTCAGTCTCGAGGTGCTGGATACCAAGAAGAACTTCGTCCGCAAGGCCGACATCCTCTCGAAGCGCACCGTGCGCCCCCAGGCACCCCTCCCCGACCGTTCGGAGACCCCGGCCGATGCCCTGGCCGTCTCATATGACCGTACGGGCGGCGTCGATCTGGCGCTCATCGGGCGACTACTCGGCTGCAGTGTCGCCGAGGCCGAGCAAAGGCTCGGCGACCTCATCGTCCGCGATCCGATCACGTCGAGAATCGAGAGCGCCGAGGCATATCTTTCCGGCGATATCGGCGAGAAGCTGGATGCGATCCATTCGATGCAAAAGAAGATAGAGAGCGATCGGGTCGACGCCGGGGAAAGCTCCTGGCTCGAGTCGGTATCGATTCCCCCTGTCCGCACTCCCGAGACGAGTGCGGAGGTGGCGAGAGCCGTTAACGTTCTCATGAAAAGCGGCCTGTGGGATACCTGCGTCCATCCCTTGACGGCCGACCGTGCCGTTATCGCCTCGGCGCATGTCGGCAGCCTTCCCGACAGCTGGCGCGACAGGTCATTCAGTACCTGGACCGGAGAGGCGTTAATCGCCGCCCTGGGAGAGCTCGATGAGGGGGTTTGCATCTCCACCGAGCGCAGGAACGGCTACGCGGCCATATCGAACCCGCTCATAGCGGCGCTTGTTGAGAGATCGCTCGGATATCTGTCAAGTAAGCGGGATTTCGCGACCGATGGGATGAACACGGAGGAGGTTCTCTGGCGATTGTCCAGCAATCCCCGCGTGGGGCCCGATGTCCTTGCCGTCGCGCTTGGACGTGCCGATGCTGACAACACATATCAGACTCCCAATCCGATCAAAAACCTGGCGCGCGCGTATGGGATCTCTGTTGCCCGGAAGTCGGAGCAGGAGCCCCTATCGAGTGTTTTGGCGGCTGCGATGAAGGCAGACCCCGTGCCGGCCGAATTCCTCATCTCGCTCGGCTATCGCCAGGCTGGTGAGAAGGCCGTGATGAGGACTACCCATGTCGACTGGATGGGCGACGTCGACCAGCCCATTCCCCACGAGGAGCTCGTCAACTCAGATGACCTTGCCGAGTACAGGGCTAGACGCGAGCGACATATGGCAGCCTTCGGCCTAACCGAGTCGGATGTCGAGAGGCTCGCCGCGCTGCACACCTGCGAAGAGAAACTGAAAGCCGTGCTTCCACGTGAGCTGAGTCCCGGAGAGATCGCGGCGACCCTGGGTTCTCCCTGGATTCCCCCCTCCTTCGTCATGAGCTTCATCGAGGAGGAGCTCGAGTTAACTGATGGTGAGATGACTGCGGCAAAGCAGAGGAAATTCGAGGTTTCTCATGAGCCTCGTACCGGAAAATGGCGCCTGACGGGAAATGCGACCGGGCTTTCGCTCGAGGTGCTGGCCAGATACGGCATCAGCAGCTATTCGCCGCTCAAGGTCATCTCGGCCGTCCTCAACGGCAGCGAGACGAAGCTGAACAAGACCGACATGTCCACGGGCAAGAAGGTTCCCGACCCCCAGGGGACTAAGGCCGCATGGGACAGGAGGCGCTTGATTTCGTCGGCTTTCGAGAAATGGGTGTGGGCAGACCCGGATCGGGCAAATGTTCTGTGCAAAATCTACAACGATAGGTACAACCGTCTTGCTCCAAGAACGTATGACGGCTCATACCTCACATTTCCCGGCATGAATCCCGACGTGGAGATGAGGCCGCATCAGCGTGCCGCCGTCGCGCGAGCTGGGCAGGCAGATGAGGGCACGCTTGTGGCCCATGTCGTCGGTGCCGGGAAAACCTATACGGGTATCGCCATGTGCATGGAGGCCAGGCGTCTCGGCCGGGCCACCAAGCCGCTTGTCGTCGTGCCGAAGCATCTCACCGAGCAGTGGGCATCGGATTTCGCCTATCTCTATCCTGGGGCGAGGGTGCTCTACATGCGTAAAACGGAGTCGGATTCCGCAGACGCGGCGAGGGAGTTCTTCGGCCGAGCGGCAAACGGCGACTGGGACGCCGTGATCGTATCGGGCTCGCGCTTCGATATGCTCGACCTTTCGCAGGAGCGAAAGGAGGTTTATCTCAAGCGCCGTAAGGAAGAATTCCTGCAGGCCAAAATGGATGCGCAGGCAAACGGCGGAACTTTCTCGGTTAAAAAGCTCCAGGAGGAAGTCAATGAAATCGATAAGAAGCTCGCGAAGCTCCATTCGTCCCCGATGACCGAGGGGCTCTCATTCGAAGAGATAGGCTTCGACTATCTGTTTGTGGACGAGGCGCACATCTATAAGAATCTCCCTACGTACGGCCTCGCCGTCTCAGGAATGACCTCATCGAAGTCCAACCGTAGCGAGAGCCTGCTCGATAAGTGCACCTACCTTCGTGAGATCGGCCGTGGACGCAACATCGTGTTCGCCACGGGCACGCCCGTCACCAATACGATGGGCGAGCTGTACAACATGCAGCGCTATCTCGCGCCTAAGCTCCTTGAGAGACAGGGCCTGTCATCGTTCCCGTCCTGGGCGTTTACGTTCGGCACGATAGAGGACTCGATGGAGATCAAGCCCGAGGGCAACGGCTTCCAGTTGAAGCAGCGCTTCACGAAGTTCCATAACCTCCCCGAGCTCATGAGTGCCTATCGAACCTTTGCGGATATCGTCACGCAGGAGACCGTGAACCTCAAGGTTCCCGAATGCGAGGAGATCCATATCACCGTGCCCGCTACGCCCGAGCAGGTCGAAGAGGTCAAAAAACTCGGTATCCGCGGCGAGCGCGTCCGCGCCGGAACTGCCGATGACAACGATAACCTGCTTGCGATCACCGGCGACGGCATGAAGGTCGCCCTCGACCCGAAGCTGATGCACCCAGAGCTTGAGCCGATGGAGGGCGGCAAATGCGAGGCGTGCGCACGTGAGGTATTTAGAATTTGGGAGGAGACGGCCGACATGCGCGGCGCTCAGCTCGTCTTCTGCGACCGTTCGACCCCAGCCTCGGGAAAATGGAATATCCAGGATGATATGAGGCGACGTCTCATCGAGGCAGGAATCCCCTCCGAGCAGGTTGCGTGCGTCAGCGACGTCGGCAACGACCCGGAGAAGAAGGAAACGCTCTTCGAGAAGGTGCGTACGGGCGAGGTTCGCGTTCTTATGGGCTCGACCGAGAAATTGGGTACGGGCACGAACGTCCAGACGAGGCTCGCGGCCATCCACAACCTCGATTGCCCGTGGAGGCCTTCCGATTTCGAGCAGCGTCTGGGACGAATCAGGCGCCAGGGAAACCTATTCGAGAGCGTGAAGGACTACAAGTACGTCGCCCAGGGAACGTTCGATTCCTTCCTCTATTCCACCGTCGAGCACAAGCAGCGTTTTATCGGACAGGTCTTCTCGAATAAGCCGTCCGTGCGCAGCATGGACGACATCGATGAGACTAGAATCTCCTACTCCGACCTTGCCGCCGTGGCGTCCGGCAATCCCGATATCAAGAGGATCCAGGAGCTGAGAAGCGAGATCATGTCGCAGTCCATGCTCAAGCAGTCTCATGCCGAGATGGTGGCGGGCATGCGCAGCCAGATCGAATCTCGTTTTGCGCCTTCGGCCAAGCTCTGTCGTTGGCAATTCGAGCTGCTCGAACGCGATCACGATGTCCTCGAGCGCGCAAACAGGCAAAGGGAGCTCGAGAAGGGCACCGATATCGTAAGGGTATCGGTTGGCGGCGTCTCGGCGCAAAATCGTGCTAGTGCGATCGAGATGGTTCAGACGGCCGCCGCCGATTGCCCCATCGGTCCCATAAGGGCCATCGGAGAGTTCCGCGGTTTGGAGATTGTCGTGAAGAAGGAGCAGACTCTGCTCGAGCGCGGCGGCACCTTACGTTATGACCCCTTCATTGGTCTGAGGGTCAAGGGTGCGGCCGACGCGCACTGGTCGAAGCATATGCTGCCATCGGCCACTTCCGGCTCGCATACCGTGCTGCAGCAGATGGACGGCATTATCGAGAAGGATGCGGGCGGTCTAGATCGGGCAAGAGTCCTCATGGAGCGCGCCGAAAAGCAGCTTGAGGATGCTAGGAGAATCGTTTCCGAGCCATGGGACGGTGAAGAGAATCTCAAGAAGCTGCAGGCTGAGCTTGCCGAGTTGGAGCAGAAGGAGCTGCAAAAGGGCCAAGCCGAGTCAGACGGAGAAATTGGTCAGGACGAGGCCGGCTCTGAAATCACGGAATCTCCCGCCATTGTTGGAGGGCAGAATGGGGACGAACATCCCCACGCGAACGGTCATGGATTTTAAACGACAGGCAAAATCGGCTTCCAGAGGCTTTGATCGTTTGGATGCAATTGGACCTATTGAGGTTGAATGAGATTGGAGACGGGATGGATGTAGGGAAAAGTCTCGCCGATTCGATTGAGGGGGCCACGACGGCCTACTATCGGGATGGCGGTGGCACCGAGGCTGGGATTGCGGCTGATGAGAGACTGGTCGAAGCGCTCAAGCAGGCCTATATCGCCGCCTATGCCCGAAATGACGGCGGCTCGCTGGATACCGTGAGAAATGAGCTCGCGGAGTTCGGTGGAAGGGAGCCGACGACCAATGAAATCTGCGAGGCCGCCATCGCGCTCGCAGGCAAGCAGGCAAAGCAGGATGCGGGTGTCATCTCCCGCATGTTCAAGCTGCAGGCCGCATCGCTTGCTGAGGAGTACGCGCCCGCGCTCGTCAGGACCTTCGATGCGGATCGCGCGCAGAAGGCCGATCGCGGCATTGCGGTAATCGAAAAGGATGCGCTAAAGCGAACGAGTATTAGGAGGAGCTGAAATGTACCTTGTGGATGACTACGGAGAGCCTTATGTCGCCTTATTTAGTGTGCAGTACACGCCTCAGTACAGTGACTATCCTTGTCGGCCCCATGACGCCTGTTTCAAACTCAAGAGGGATCCGAAAGGCCGCGAGGGCGTTTTCATCCAGCCCTTCTCGCGTGACGGCATCTCTCCTGTGGCTCATGTCTCGCATGAGGTGGAGGCCGCCCTTGCGCTTGGATGGCCGGAGCTCTCGCCCAACGGTTACGTAGTCGAATTTCCCGGCCATTATGATGGCGCCAAGGAAATCGGGAGCTTCAGTGCCGGACACGAAAGCCTGATGGAACTCCCGATCCTCATGGGCATTCTTGAGCTTGAGGGTGTGGTTGAGAACGCCGAGCGCGACTCGCTTTACGGTACGCTCGTAGTCGACGAGGAGGCCAGAGAAATTAGGGTCGAGGTTCCCGAGGATGTCGATATCGAGTTCAGGTATTGGCTCAGGAATAACGGATCGCGCCCTGTCTCATCCGAGGAAATGCCGACGATTCCCGTTGCCCGCGACCCGAACCGGATTTCCAACGAGGCCGCTGCAATTCTTTCGGAGAAGACGCCAGAGCGCTTCATGAGGTCGCTACTAGAGTCGAAGATCTTGCGTGACGGGGCTTCGTCGACAGATGTCGCGGCGCTGAGGTCGGGCCTCGATGGTCTTATGGGACATGGCGTCGCCGGTACGAAAAGCCTTACAAAATCGCTCGAAATGAGAGAGCGTTCAACACACCATTAAACGTTTCGCCAGACTGAAGGCCCCTGTCCTGAGCAGGGGTTTTCCATTATTCATGAGCTTGGTAAAACATGTAATCGACAATTACGTTGTCACGTTATTACGTAGTTACTTTATGTCGCAGTTACGTTATCGGGTAGTTCCGTTTTTGTGCAGTCGCGTAGTTACGTTATTCGAAAGTTCTGTTATCAGGCGGTTCGGCTGTTGCTATGGACTGGCATGCTACCCGCTGGCACAAAACGGTCTCGCGCGAGAGTTTCGGCGGTGGGATTCTTATCTCATGCCAGCCCCTGGAAGAAAAGGTCAAATCGATTGGCTTTGCTAGGCCAGGATCGGCATATTGGTGAAAGTGGATGTTGGAATACCAGATTGAACGGAGCGAACTTGAACGATTCCTGTAAGGGGATTTCGAGTTTTGTTCGCAAGTTCATCGTGCGCGCCTGCCTCATTGGCTTCGAAAAAGGTAGCCAGTCCAAGGCGGGTGCCGCTGCGGTGGATGCCCCCCCACGGTCAGCTAAGATTTTCTTGGCAATCTGCTTGTCCAGTTTCTTCATCGAACGCTGGACGAACTTGTCGACCTCAATTCGCCAGGTCAAGGCTTTCCTCCAGCTCGTCGAGCGTCACGGTCTCAAGCCTACCAGCCCGGTATTCCTCGACCTTCTTCAATAGTCCGTACTCGTACTCAAGCCTGTCAATCTCGGCAGCGAGTGCTTCTGTCATGTAGAAAGTCTTCGTGCGTCCCGTTGATTTCGCCAAACGGTCGTACCTGATTGCTAAGTCCTCGGGCATTCTCAATGTCGCGGTAGCAGTTGCCATGACGCACATCCCAATCTCTCGTATAACGTGCTTGACTTTCTAGCACATCGCTTGCCGCAGGGGAGTTCAACAATCTATATTGACAACATGCGTCGTGTAAAGGCAGGGCCTTAGCCCTCGGGGGCGTCTGGTTGAAAATGAACAATAAGAGACGGCACCCGGTTGATTCTGCCCATCTTGAATCGCCAATCTTGTATGAAACATAGAGCGTCGGGGAGGGTCAGCCGCTCTGATAGAATCGTCCTTGCTGTCGGCAGCTCTCGTGCCGGGCAGAGCCCTCCATTCGATGGGAGGTGATGCCCATGACCGATTTCACCGAGCTCGTGAAGCTCCTGACCGCTACGGTCTCGCTCCTCACGGCTATCGTCGGCCTTTCCAAGGCACTCAAGCAGGGCTCGAAGCCCAAAAAGAAAGGCCACCGTCGCTAAGACGATGACCTAACTCTACTAAGCAACGGCTCTGCCCAGCTCACTACAACTTGGGCTGCCGTCGGCACCATTCTACCCTCCTGACGAGGAATTCGTCCATATTTCAAAAAATCAATTCGCGTTTGCTATCGAAGCTATCGAAGTTCATTCATGGTCCATACGTTTTGAGACTGTGGCTATCTGGCGATTGAGTTCTACGGCGCTGGTTCAGCTAGAATTGACGAGATGGCGCATTCCGTGCGCGGGCGGCCGACAATTCGATTGGAGGCTTCCCTATGCTAAAGATCCTTGATGCGCTGGCCGCCCTTGCGACGGTCGGCACGTTCGTCATTGCGTTTTTCGATTCGTATGATGTCCGAGTTAAGGTCCGTAGACGTACGCGCGGTGCGGACGGTGGACGGCATTTGCGCCGCGACAGGCGCAAATAAGAATGCCCGGGGTGGAGCCCGGGCATTTAACAAAAGTTGAAAACTAGGCCGCCCGCGCTCCTTGTTACTTACACGGGATGCGTCGTCTTCTACGGTGATTTTACCCTCTTTAGTCAGATAAAACCACCGTATGTTCGGGTTCTCATGCGAGATCATCCATCGTTCATACAATGCGGACTGTAACGACGGGGCCACTCAGGGCATGTAGTCGACAACTGCACAATTACGTTATTGCATACTTGCTTTTTGAGAAGACACGGTATTACGTAATTCTGCTAACACATTGTTACACTATGCCGTAGTTGCTTAGTTACGTTATGTCGCAGTTAGGTTGTGGACGATACGATAGCTCGGTTACGGAGACCATCCGTCATCCGGCCTATCGTCATCCATGTCATGGACCACGTACCAGCTGTTGCCGTGGTGGCAGATGTCGCGCAGGGTTCCATCCCCCATCTTCACGCGCCAGCTCTCGCACGCGCGCCCCTCCCCCAACACCCACGATCGCGTCTCGTGCCAGCCGACCTCCGCGAAGGGGAAGATCCTGCCGTCGTACCATTTGATACCCCAAGGCACGTACTCCCCATCCGGCCGACACTCGACCAGGGCCGTCACGAGCCTGATTGACTTCTCCCCCACGCCGCCTCCCTTATGCCTATTTACGAACGAACGCGTGTTCTATTATCACACATCCAATAGAGTGGATGCTTGACATCTGAAAGACTTGGCATTTCGGGCTGAGGTGTCACCCGATGGCACCAAACGACCCCGCGAGAGAGCTCCAGCAGTGGGATTCTTATCTCATGGCAACCCCTGGATGAAAGGGCTAAACGGCTATGAAAAATAAGAAATCTGAGAGCATACTGGTTCCTCTGATATCAGCCTATGATGCCAGGCGAATCTATGATCCGATTCCCTTGAAGACTTCGGTTGGCAAGATGACCGTTACGAGGGACGATGCGTTTCCAAAGACAATCAGATTCGAGAATATTGTCGCCTTTGGGGACGAGGCGACAATTGAGTCAAAGGTCTATGAAACTCTAACGGTTTTCTTGGGCAATACCTCACCCGCCGGTTTTGTCGTTAGCGTTGAATATGATCAGGATCATTTGATGCCTATCCTTGAAGGGGAAAAGTATGTCAAGGATAATAAGGGTCTGCCTTACGGCTTCGATGCGGAGCAGTTGGAGCTCCCCATCCTCGCCTGCGCTCTAAAAACCTACGGTGTCACAATAGATATGCCGGCTGAGATCCTTTGCTTCGGAAAAATATTCAGAAGGAAACGAAAGAGCCATATCAGTGGATATCCTCTGGAGTCCAAAGGCCTGAATATTAAATTCATGCCAGATCGCAGGGTCACGGAAGTCTCCTATGAGGAACATGAAATAGTCGACCACCTGGCAGGGTTGCAAAGGCTCGAAGTGTTCAGCCCCGTTTACGCGGAGGAGCTGCTCGGCCCCGCCGACGGGAATGTGGTTACCGTCCAGGAGAGAGTCGAGCTTATCCTGGGTGCCGGTTCCTCACCTGACTTCATACGTAAAATGAATGAGGCCGGCTTCATCTCGGATGGGGTTCCAGCGGAGTACCGTGTTGCAATTCTCAAGAAGGCGCGCGAGGTGTTCGATTCCGATCTCGAGATCTGGGATCAACATGTCGCGCCGATGCTCAAGGAACATTTGGACGTGAACGAGCCGTGGGTTGTCGGTGACTTCTATGGCAACCCAAGGAAGGCGGAGCTTGAGCGCGAGTCGGAATCCCAGGAAAGAGTTGATCCAGCACCCGTTCGCGTCCCGCCCGTATTTAGGCCGGAATAGCCATGAGTGCGCAGGTGCGCCCATCGGGCAGCTTTCCGGTTCCCTATGGCCATGAGAATCATTTGGAGCGAAAAAGATTCCCGTTACGGTCAGCCTCGTGGAGAGGCCCGGTCGGGAGCCGAAGTTCAGGTGGATCGAGCTTTCCGACGGTCGTAGATTCCAGGTCCGCTCCACGGGCGCATCTGTCCCCTGTCCCGGACGAAAGACGGGCCACATTGCCCGTATCTGGAGCGTTGAGATAGAGTGGAAGGGCAGGCCCGTCCACCGCTTCATCGTCAGGGACGACGATGGGTACTTTATCGTGCGCTCGGGAGAGGACTCCTAGAGGGACGCATAGTCCAGATGCGAGATCGGATAGGTGTCCTCGTAGACGTAGTCCGACGAGTTTGATGATTTGATCTTCACCTTCACGGGCTGCCCCTCATCCTCTAGGAGGAATGCCTTGCAGACCGAAATCGAATAGCCGGGCTCGAGTGTCTTCATCGTGTTGGAATCGCTGTACTTCGTGCACTGGGAGAGCTTCACGCCGTTTTGGTAGCACGAGACGTATGACACCGGCGCCCGGCTGTCATGGTCGAGGCTGTTCTCGAATGTCATGCCGACAAGGAGGAACCGGTATTCCTTGCCGCTCGAGTCCGTGGCGACCTTTTTGTAGACGCCATCGACTGACAGCCCCCTGGAGGCATCGGATGAGCTCGTATCGCCTATCCCTCCAAAGGAAAACGCCTCGTCCTCGCTCTTCCCGGAATCCTTTTTCTTCTTCGAATCGTCCGATCCATTTGCCTTCTTTGAACTGCCGCATCCCGTAAGGGCCAGCGAGGCCATGGCGGCCAGAACGGCCCTCCTGCTGACGTTGACGATACCCATGAGTTACCACCCATCAATTAAATAAAATGTCACAACAGATAGAGCACGTATCCCCTACCGCTTGCCGCCTTATCGGTGCCGGGGCAGGCTTTTCCAAAGCGTTTTACGTTGGAATCCCGCACGATCGCCCACGTCCAGCCATCCTCCTTAAGGACCCGGTAGCCCCCCTCCAGGCTGTCTACGTAAGCGCGGTAGTCGTTTGCCTTGGCATCGCCGGAGATCGCCTCAGACCAGATCTCGGGTCGCATGTCGTAGGTCACGGGCACCCTCGCCCACTCGAGGTAGTTCATCACCGTGGCGTCCTCGGACCATATGCGACCCGGGTTATCACCCAGGGCCTCGACGATCTGCGCCATATCCGAGTCGATGCCCCTCCATCCGGTCTCGACCCCGCGGGTATCCGAATCAAGCGAGTTAAGGCCGCTATTGACGATGGAGAACGCTAGGACGAGGACCATAACGGCTCTCCCGGCAATCAGCAGGCGATGCACCCGGGGGCCGATTGCGTCGCCCTGGTCGACGGATACGGCGACAACGAGAAACGAAGCCGACCACGTTATCCAAAGGCACCTGACGGCAAGTGCCCCGGCGATTGCTGACGCCGCCCAAAAGGCCAGAAGCCACCTGGGCGGGACCCGCCGGGCAAGGACGCACGATATAAAGGCCACAAGGATCGAGGCGCCCCAGAACAGGGCCGCTGCGGGCATTACCCAAACCGGATTCAGCTCGAGGATGACCCCGCCGTAGGATGCGGCCCCGAGCGAGCGGATCACATAGAGCGACCCGTCGATACAATACGGGTTTACAAGCGATTCCGCGGCCATGCCGGCAACCGCCGCGATCAGGGGCAGCCTGGAACGCCACCATGCGCGAAGCGTCTCGGCGGTCGCCCGTGTCGAGATCTCGCCCTTTTCGGGGAGCAGGAAGCATGCGGCGGCGGCCGCCGGCAGGGGCCAGAGCGCGGCCTGCAGGTTCACGGAGAGCAGCGACACGATCGGAAGCGCCAGAAGGCACCGCGGGTTAGCGCTGTGTCGCCACTCCAGGCAGATGGATATGGCGACGAACAGCAGCGCCGCCGTCCAGATTGACGGACGGATGGATAGATATGAGGCCATGAGGGAAAACCCTAGCGAACCGATCAGCAGCGGCACCCATGGATAGCGCGGGACTCGCGCCAGCCGGCAGACGGCGCCGGTATAGGTACACAGTGCCAGCGCGGCGGGAATCGCCACGGAGACGGCGACACCGGTGTAGCCAGCCACCTTCCAGCACAGATAGAGCCACGCGTCGTGGAGCCACTGCTGGAGCACGATGCCTTGGCCCTCGACTGCGGTGAAGGGGTTTACTCTCGGGATTCCGGATTCGACGACCTCGCGCCCCGAGGCGAGAAGAAACCAGCCGTCGGTATCCAGCGTCCCCGCCGACCTGATAGCAGGGATCATAGCAATGATTGCTATGGAAAAGATAAGGGCAAGCGCCGCGCAGGCCCCGTGAACGAGCCTTTCTGCATCAATTCGCATCAATCGAGTCTCCTGATCAAGAGAGGTCGGTCTGACTCGGTGAACGTACCGGGAGCGACCTCGATGCCCCCGACTGCCCCTCGCGGTGCGAAGAGGATGCGCCAGGGGGCAACCGAGGCATCGAGCGAGACGACGGGCCAGGATTGATTCGATGGGTCGAACCGGCCTATCCAGCAGACATCGACCGGGATGCGCATGAACAGGGTGTGAAGGGACCTGCCCCTAGCGTAGACCGTCCCGCAGGACTTCGCTATCGACCTTGCGCCCATATAGCCGATAGCCTTGTCCCTGAAGGTCCTGGCGGTCCTCAGGGACAGCGGGACATCGGCACCGGACCTGGTCGTGGCCACGCAGGGGATATCGTATTTGAAGCTCATGGGCCGTCTCCTACATGAGGGAGGTGAACGTCTGGGCGATCTGCGCCACCACGGGCGCCAGGACGACAATCAGAAACACGGGCAGGATGAACAGGATGATCGGGAAAAGCATCTTGGAGCTCAGTTTCTCGATCTCGGACTCCACCTTGAGGCGCCGATGCTCGCGGACGGTCTCGGCCTGGTCCCGGATGATGTCGACCAGCGAGCCGCCCGCACGCTCTGATTGAGCGAACGATGCCGCGAAGATGGTGAGGGACGGCACCCGCGCGCGTTCCGCGAAGCGCAGGAGCGCCTCGGTGCGAGACGAGAAGCTGGCCTCGTTGGCCACGCGCTCGAAGCCGCGCGCAATGGCGCCGTCCATCCTGCTACCCACCGTATGAAGGGCAAAGTCGATGGACGAGCCCGCCGACATGCAGATCGCGAGAAGGTCGAGGGCGTCGGGGAGCTGCCTGTCGAGCTCATCGCGCCATTTCGAGCGCTCGTTGAAGAGCCACAGCTGCGGCACCGCGAGCCCCATGAGGACCATCGCGGCGAAGACGCCGAGGCCCTTGGGGCCGCCGATGAGGACCGAGGCGATGAGGCCCGCCGCGATGAACCCTGCGGCGCTCGCGACGCGGAAGGCCCAGAAGGTCGTCGGCTGCATGGTGAGACCGGCGCGGTCGAGGGAGTCTCGCGTGGAGTCCATGACCGAGCGTGAGATCGGCGCGAGCTGCGATACGACGTCGGACACCTTCTCGGCGATGCCGGGAAGAGTCGAGGACGATCCCTCGTCAACAGGCGGCTCGAGTTCGAAGATCCGCTTGAGGGCGATATCCACGCCAAGGCCTGCGACGACTCCGAAGAGAAGGAATATGAAGCCGGTCGTTATCGTTTCGAACATCTGAGCTCCCCTAGTCGTACCTGATGTTGCTGATTTGCTTGAGGACCAAGAAGCCCACGATATCGAGAACCGCGCCGACGGCCAGGCACGCCCATCCGGCGGGCGTCATGAAGAACTCACGGTGGATCTCCGAGCTGAAGGACATGAGCAGCAGCATGACGACCGGCGCGAAGCCGACGAGTTTCGCCTCGAATCGTGCCGAGGACGTCTTGGCCTCTGCCGAACGCTTGGCCTTTACCTTTGCACGGATGGCCTCGCCCACTCGCTCAGTGATCTCGGAGAGCGAGCCGCCGGTCTGCTGGGATACGGAGACGGCCGTGGAGTAGAGTCTTAAGTTCGAGCTTTCAGTTCTCTTGGCCATGTCGTCGAGGGCCTGCTCGATGGGACGGCCGTTGCGCAGGTCGCGTTCGAGGATGGCGAACTCCGATTTCAGGGGCTCTGCCATGTGTTCGGCGACAGGTGCGACCGACTGCGCGACTGAGGCGCCCGTGCGCAGGTTCGACGCGATCAGGGGCATGGCCTCACCGAGTTGCTCCTCGAAAAGGCCCTGCTCTGTTCCGCGCTTTAACCTAACCCAGATCGGAAATGCCGCGATGCCGAGCGGGAGTGCGGCAAGCGCACCCACCGCCGAGCCGGTGGCGAGGATAAGTACGGAAGGGGCGAAGGCGATAACAGCCCACAGCTGTGCCGCCTCGGAGACCGACAGCTGTGGGGCAGCTCCCTGGCACACGCGACGGAGTGTGCCGACGAGTCGGTTTCCGCCGGCATCTTCGGTTGGGTTCTCCGGGATGGGGCCCGTTTCCGCGCGCTCGCGCTCGACGCGCAGCTTTCTGGCCGTCAGGAACAGGACTATTCCCATAAGGAGCGCCGGCAGCGCGGGAATGAGGGCCGCCGGGGTTATCTGCCCGCTCATCGACGGAACCAAAAGTCGTCGTCGACGTATACGCCGCGCGCGAAGAGCTTCTCGCGGTGCGCCGGGGTGATGCGCTCTCCCGTGGGCATGAACTCGCCGAGCACCTTGCCGTCCTCAGAGAAGCCCGTCTGCTCGAAGCGCATGATGGTGCCGATCGTGATGACGTCGCCCTGCATCCCCTGTACCTCGGCGATCTCGGTGATCTTGCGCGAGCCGTCGATGTCGAAGCGGTTCACGAAGACGATGAAGTCGATGGCCGAGGCGATGAGCTCCATGATCTGCTCGCTTCGCATCTCGGTTCCGGTCTGCTGGATCATCGAGCGCAGACGCGTCGTGGCCTCGCGCGCGTTGGAGGAGTGCACGGTCGTGAGCGAGCCCTCGTGGCCCGTCATCATGGCCTGGATCATGTCGAAAGCCTCGCCGCCGCGGCACTCGCCGACGACGATGCGGTCGGGGCGCTCGCGCAGCGCATGGATGACGAGCTGTCGGATGGTGATCTCGCCCTCGCCCTCGATATTGGGGCGGCGTGCGGTCTTGCGCACGACATGGGGCTTTTGGAGACGCAGCTCCGGCGCGTCCTCGATCGTTACGATGCGCTGGTTGTCCGGGATGAAGGAGGAACAGGCGTTGAGCAGCGTCGTCTTGCCCGAGCCCGTGCCGCCGGCGATGACGACGTTCATGCGGCCCAGGACGATGGCCTCCATGAACTCGAGCATGCGCTGGTCGAAGGTGCCGAGCGCCATGAGGTCCTCGGGCTCCACCGCGTCCGGTCGGAACTTTCGGATGTTGAGGATGTTGTGGTCGACGGCGATGCCCTTGGCAGTCGCCGCGACGCGCGAGCCGTTGAAGATGGCGCCGGGTCGGTTGAGGATGCAGTCGCACAACGGTTGCGCCTCGTCGCAGCGGCGACCGTCGGCGGACGCAATGCGGTTGATGACGAACTTGACATGCTCGTCATCCTCGAAGGTCACCGGGGTCTTCTGCAGCAGGCCCGCGCGCTCGACCCAGACGTCATCCGGGGCGTTGACCATAATCTCTGAGATCGTGGTATCGGGAAGCAGCTCCTCGATGGGTCCGAGATAGTACAGGTCGTTGATTCCTGCCTGGATAACCGCATCGAAGGAGTCGTCGTCCAGGCGTGAGCCCTCGGGGCTGGTATCTACGATCTCGGCAAGGAGGTCGCGTGCGCGCGCGTCTCGCTGCTCATTGCTTTCGGATGCGTCGTTGGCTGCCGTCAGCACGCCGGTCGCCTGGCGCACGGCGTCGCGCTCGATTCGGAGCAGGTCCCTATTCAGCATTGTTCGTCTCCCCCGTCTCGGGAAGGGCGACGAGCCTGATGCCGCTCGCGCTGGAGAGTGCGAGGGCCTGGTCCTCGGTCACCTCGATGGTGACATTCGAGTAGCCGTCGGACTTGGAGCCCGACAGGTTTCCGTCGAGCGCGATGACGCGGATGGAGTCGGCCACGCGTTCGGTCGTCACGACCTGGCCGTCGCTCACGCTCGCGAGGACATCCACCTTATCGCCGACGGAGAGCAGCGGGGAGAGGCCGGTCGAGCTGTCGAGTGCGACGGTGTAGGCGACGTGCCCCTCGGTCACGGCTGTGGTAATCGAGGCCGGCTTCTTGGAGCCGGAGACGGACGAGAGCGAGACCGCGGTACCGGAGGTCTGCTGGGTCACGGTCTGGCGACCTGCCACATCTGAGACCTTCTTTGCCGCGTCCTTTGGCGCAAACGCCTTGGGAACGCTCGCGACCGTGAGGTCTCCCGAGGAGATCACCTCGCCGGGAGCGATGTCGCGCGTGACGGTGACGACCTTGACGGTCGACTGCTCGAGGCGCGTCAGTTCACCCTGTGCCTGGGTCCAGCGCCAACCGGAGAAGCCGACCGTCGCGACGGAGACGGCGATGGCCACGCCGGCCACCGCGGCGAGCCTGCGGTCCTTGCGGGTACCTCCGGGCTGCGGCCCGCGCTGTCGGCGTGCCGTCGCGGCCCCTGCCGTGGCTGTCGTCCTCTGGCCGCTCTTTGCGTTCTTGGGGGCCGTGTTTGGCATGGGGCTCGACTTGGTCGCACCCATGGCGGCCTCTTGCGCCATGGCGCGTTCCAGCTCGTGGGCGAGCGCTTGCTTGCGCCCGCGGAGCCTGTCGACGCTACGCATGCGCCCGGCCTCCACGGCCGCGCGTTCCTCTGCCTCGACCTGGGCGATCTCGGCCTTGATCTCCTCCTGGGACCTTTTCTTCATCGTCTAGCTTCCTTCCCGGGACCGATGAGTCCCGAATACCTGAGCAGCGAGTCACGGTTGACGCGCCAGCGGTTACCGAAACGGGCGCCCTCGAGCTTTCCCGCCGCGCACATCCTCTCGATGGTCCTGGGGGTGACGCCGACCGCGTCCGCCGCCTCACGCGACGACAAAAGCGCCGGCATGAGGTCATATCTCCCCTGGCGCATCAGGTCGTACATCAGACCCAAGGGTCCTCCGATCTGTCGTGCTATTCCGACACATAAAGAATCGCCCCGCACGAGAACTCGTGCGGGGCGATTTGGTGCCATCGGGTGACAATCTGGGCGAGGCTCGCGACTGGCTCTATTCGGTGCCGTCGGGTGTCGTTTCACCGGACTTGCCGGCGCCTCCCGCAGAGGCCGGCAGCATATCCCTCACGGCCTTGGAGAGGCTTTCGGGCGCATCGTCGAGCGAGCAGACGCCGGTATTTGACGAAACGTTGCCGTCCTTGTCGATCGTGTACTCGCTCCAGCCGTTTCCGGTATCGGCCGGGCGCCACACCGTCGTGGACGAATAGGGATGGAGCGTCCAGACGGCATCGGAGCGGACCTTTAGCTCATCGATGCCGGCGAACCTCGCGAAGGTCGACGGCCACGTTCCCTCGAGGACGACATAGACGCCTGCATAGCGGTCTGCAGCCCCACACAGGCTCTCGGGGGCCTCGACGTAGTAGACCGTGGCCTTTCCGGTATAGCCGTTGGCCTTCAGCATCTCGAGCACCTCGGAGCGGGCCTCCTCGCCCGGATTGTCGGCGTATTTGACGGCATTGGCCTCGCCGAAGCAGGACTGTCGCGTGCTCTCGAGAAGCGAGCCCTGCCATGTCCTGTAGGCGAGCGCGCCGCCCAGATCGACGGCAAGGGCAATAAGGAGGGACATGGGAATGAGCATCACGACGAAGAAGGTCGTGAGCTGGGCATTTGCCCCGCTCCCCCTGCACAAACGGCACTTCATCTAGATGACCTCCCAGTCAGAGTAGCTGATGTAGGAGCGCGTGATATTGCGCACGGACCTCTTCCCGAACACGTTGTAGGGCGCCGGGTAGTCGTAGACGATCTCAGCCGATACCGTTACGGTTCTGCTCTCGGTCCTGAGGTTCTCGGTGCCCAGGTCGCCCGCCACGGCGCTTCCCTGCCCGAGATCCTCGTCGGAGTCGAGGGTGACCGACGCATTCTTCACCGTGAGGCAGTCGGGGTCCACATCTGCAGACGCGCTCACGAGCTCGGTCACGAGTGCGTCCGCGTCCATGGAATCCCACCCCGCGGGTAGCTGGTCTGCGAGGTGCGCCAGCGAATAGTCGATTCTCGCCCGCTGGTAGCCCGTGAAGCCGAAGCCCATGATGGCGAGCACGACGGTAAGGGCGATCGGGAACACGAAGATGAACTCGGTCGAGATGAGTGCCTTGGGCACACGGTTGCAGCGCACCATCACTTCACCTCCGATGAGATCGCGGTGGCAGAAGAGGATTCAGGCTCGATTTGGGTAAGGCCGTCGAAGACGGCCAGGGTGAAGACACGACGGCATGGAATCTGGACGTTGACCGTCACCGATTTGCGCTCGATGGAGGAGTCCCTGGACTTGTCCCCCACCCTGAGCGTCACGTCCTTAGACACGAGCGCCTTGTGCTCGATCGCGACCGTACAGCTGTCGTCGAGACCGATTGCCCCCCTGACGTAGGTCTCGACCTCCGAATCGGTCAGATCGGGGTTTGCCGCGGCGTAGCGGGCGCCCTCGGACGCTGCAGAGGACGCGAGGGCCTTGCACCTGCTCATGTTCGCGCAATCCACGACGAGCGCGAGCATGGCGATCATGATGGGAAGGAGGAGGACGAGCTGTGTCACCATGACGGCCCTGAGCCCCGTATCTTTAGACCTCATAGCAGATTACCTTTCAAGATTGCGATAAGTGTCGCCCCGACCAGGCTTGCCGACAGCACGACGTTATAGGGGACGTTGTCCTTGAGGCGAGCGCAGGCCGGGTTATGCCTGATGGCGAGTTCCAAGGCGCACGCGCACAGAAGATGGATGGCTAGAAACTCGAGCGCGCCTCCGATGGAAAGTACAGCCGTGAGGGCTATGGCCAACGTGAGGTAGTCGCCGGCGTGCCAGATGACCCCGCCGACCTTTTTCATGACGAAGGAGGTCAGGGCAAACGCGGTGGCAAAGGGGATTGCGATAACCGCCCACGTATAGGGTCCCCAGGGGGATGACAGGGCACCCGCGCCGGCAAAGACGAGCAGCATGGGGACTGGGGCGATCCTGAACCTCATATCCTCCTGGCCGAGCGCCACCGAGGCCGCCAGGAAGACGACGTAGGGAATCGAGATGAGCGACCCTACCCACGCTGCAATTAGGTAGGGATAGACGAGGGTGATTTCCGAGGCCAAGGGAGGGTTGTGGCGTCGGGCATATACTCCGGTATCCGCCTGTTGGGATAGCCCCGCGTCGATATCCCCTGCATCGCCTAAGGAGATGAGCGTCGAGGGGCTGACGCCGTAGTTGACGGCCTCCCTCTTCACGGCTCCGATCCATTTATCCCTTTCGGTATCGGAGGGTCGCGCTTGGAGCATAGACTTGTCCTCATGCTCCAGCGCAGCGTAGCGCCAGCGTTGGTAAAGATGGGAGGCGCACCAAAAGCCGCAACCGACGGCTAATGTGGTCGCCAATCTGACGCCAATGGACATGGAAGCCTCCTCGATATAGGCATAGGTACTCATATTTAATTTTGTAGTCGTGTTTGCTCAAATTAAGGCTAATTTGGTGCCAGGCGGTGACACCATTTTGATTGAAACGCCTATCCATTCGACCTGGGGTCGCAACAATGGGTGACCTACGAAACCGAAGTGGTCGCGAAGAAGCTGCCACGAGAACCGTATCGGATTGCGCGAAAGACGGCAATCAATAAGGGCGAAGCTGTGAATCGCAGCGATCGAAGAACCTGCGAAGCCATTTGGCGCATCGGCTAATTCCCGCGCCTGTAAGGCAATTGCCCGAAAAACGATACCTGCAAAACTGCGGAGCCTCCGTTCTGAGAACGTATGAGTTAGGCGGCCGGTCATGACGTGGCACTAGATGGCAAACGTGTATAAATACAACTGCTTAAGCAGTGGTAGGGGTAGGCAGTTGCTCGTAATGCGATTCCTTCGAAACATGTACGCGCATGGCTTTGACTGCCTTGTGGTGTAAGTGTCTGCTCGAAGTGCGGTGTCTGCGAAGCATAAGAGTGGGAAAGTCCATATTTATGCCTAGTGAGCAGTCGCTCGAAACGCCATGCCCACGAAGCCGTGACGGTTGACCCCATCATAAAAACGGCGGTAAGTCTCTGCGCGAAACGTCATACTTGCTAAGCCTGTGTGCGTGGATGCGAACAAAGTATTGCGGTAAGAAGCTGCTCGAAGCGCAGTACCTACGAAGCACTATTTGACCTTGACCGGAGAGCATATGAGGTAAGTTGTTGCTTGAGGCGCGGTACCTACGAAACAATATCCATCCTGAGAATGATGCAAAGTAGGGTAAGTAGCTGCTCGAAGCACGGTGCCTACAAAGCAAAGCAATTTCTATTGTGCACACATTACAAGGTAAGTAGCTGCTCAAAACGTGTTACCTACGAAGCTGAGACGAGTGGGGACACTTGGCTTGGTGGGGTAAGTAGCTGCTCGAAGCGCGGTACCTACGAAACACAGATAGCGAATTGAAAAGGATAAAACATGATTAGTAGCTGCTCGAGGCGCGGTACCTACGAAGCAATAAAGAGCGTCCTTCACTTCAAAGTCGGGGTAAGTGGCTGCTCGAAGCGCGGTACCTACGAAGCTAATGGCCGTTTTCTCCAAAGCCGATGGATGGTAAGTAGCTGCTCGAAGCGCGGTACCTACGAAGCCTACACCATGCCGTCAGTGGGCATATATCGGGTAAGTAGCTGCTCGAAGCGCGGTACCTACGAAGCACGGCAACGTGCCGGCGCGCGCAATCTTATGGTAAGTAGCTGCTCGAAGCGCGGTACCTACGAAGCCGGAGAATTGACATCGGCCGGTAAGCGACGCAAAAGAGCAGCTACTGAAGCTGAATAGTTAATTAATAGATTAGAAAGGGTTCCGACGATTTTTGGAAACCATCCAGTTTCCGCCCGGAAAAGGGATGATAGCGTGAGTTCTGTAAAAACCTGACAGCTGGCGGATCATCGGAAAACCGTGCTATCAAGCAATAAGCCTTATTTGAGATTTCAAGGTGCACGCACCATTTTAACGGTTTAGACGTTACGGGAGAAGAGGACCCGATCTCTATCTATATGCCACACTGGGATCTCGAGATTGGCAGTGTCTACCTCCCGGTATTCGAGAAACAACATCTCCAGACACTCATGGCGCGCCTTTCGAGTTAATTCCAAGACCTCGGTCGGATTTAGCTTGTCGATGAGGGCGATTACAGCAATTGACGGATTCAGCCTCGTATCGCAAACGTAATCCATGAAGGAGAAGAATTTTCTTTGCAGGGTAGTGGCCGGCTCGCGGCGGGGTGACAGCGAAAGCCATTTGGCGAACGATTTGATATCCCGTTCCGTGTTCCCTATCAAATCCGTTCGAAGGGAATACCCCAATTTCGCGATCAACATCTCGATACACGCCCTGATCTCATGCGCTTTGGTTGCCAAAGGCTCACAGGCCTCGATCTCAGACGCCATCCTTGACGTATAGGCGCCGGTTAACCTCCGGTCATCGAATGGGAGCTCGATCAGGCTGTCGATAAGGACGATATCCTTCGGTTTGAGCTTTCGTTCCCCTCGGTATAGGGCGATTCCGGGTTCCCCTTCTCCCAAAAGCGATTCGGCGCATCGAGATAGCTCGTCGAAATCATCGAAGGATATGACTCCAAGTCCGTCCGGAAAATCGATTGTCTCCCCTACCGTTTCGAGCTTGACGATCATAAGACGATAAAGTCCTCTCCGGTAACAAAATGCCCCTCGTCAGACGGGCTTCCACATAGCGTGAGCATTGAGCAAAAGGAGGCCTCGGATACCCTGAGCACCTGCACCAGCCCCGCTTCTGGAAGGCTGGCCTTGAGCCTAGAGATGGCAGCCTCGGCATTCTTGGTATCGACCGCCAGGCGGGTGTAGACGGAATTCTGCAGCCTCGTATAGCCATCCCCGACAAGAAACTGCCTGAACCTCGAGTACTCATGACGGTCCTGGGCATCGGCCACGGGTAGGTCATACATTACGACTATCCTCATGAACCTTATCCTCCCCCGTTCCCCATCAAGGCGTTCCTGGCGCCGAGATCTCATCTGCATCGCCAGCCCCCTCCATCACACGAAGGCATCCGTCGACCCATAGGTCGATGGCGTCCGACACCCGGTAGCTCCCATGGCCATAGGGAATCCTGTCCGCGAGTGTGGACGCAAGGAGCCTTTTCACAGAAGGCGAGAGATCGCGGGGGCGCTCCAGCTCGACTTTCCGATCGACCAGGGGCCTGAACGGCTCCACGAGGTCGCAGGCGAGGTTGTAGGGGTTCGTCTTGGAGTGGTGGTGGATTCCCACCTGGTTGAGGTAGCCCTTCGCCGCGATCCTGCACGCTGTATGCGAGAGCAGGATGGAATAACCGTAGTCGAGGGCGCTATTGGTTGCATCCGCGTGCGGTACCCGCACGAAACCGTCGCCGAACAGCGCTTTGAAATAGCGGCGCGCACCCGCGGCCTCGCGCCCGGTCGAGTCGCCGGCGCGGACCTCTCCCGCATAGGATGCAAGCAGCTCTGCCTCCAGGTCGTGGCCTGATCCTTCGAGGACAGAGGCCTGGTTTTCCAGCTTGCACTCGATGATCCTCTTCCACAGCATCTTGCGCGGCCAGGCGCCCCAGGACATCTGTGAGAGGACTTTGCCGTTCGTATCGATCGTCGCTGCCGTTAGCGGCATCAGGATTGATGCCGGCATATGCCGGCTATCGGTGAAAATGACGCTGCAGCCCCTTGCCGCGAGCTCATCGAGCAGGTAGGTCGATATGAACGCGGCCTTCCCGTCGACAACGATGCAGTCGAGCTCGTCGGCGCGCAAAAGGACGGGCCGGGGGTCGCCGTCACGGTGAACGGCGACCCATCCCGCCTCATAGCGCAGTTTCCGGGCGTTCTCCAAAAAGAGTGTCTTACCCAAGGGTGGATACCCTCTCGTGGAGGCCCGCCGCCGAAATGTCAACGATAGCGAAACCGGCCTTGGGGTCGTTGACGATCTTATCGAAGGTCATCGAGAGCGTACCCGCGAACGCGCTTCCGCCGAGGGGCCTCACGTCGGCGGTGCCCCTGATTCCCGAGAGGAGCTCCACGACCTGGACCTCGGACTCCGCTACCGCGCGGACGGTCTTAGCGAGATCGTCCGCTTCCGTATCGGCGAACACCTCCTCCGGCGTCTTCAGGGCACCCAGCTTGAGCACCTTGGAGACGCGGGGGAAGTTTGCCGGAGCGAGCGCGAGAAGGCGTGCCCACAGCCGGCAGAGAACCTTGGCATCGGATTCAAGATCGCGCCTGGGGCTCGGCTGCTCGCCGTCGACCATGCGCTCGACGATCCTGAGCAGTCGGGTGTCGGCTGCGTCGAGGGCGAGCTGGCGCACGGGGCCGGCGGTCTTCAGCCCCTTGACCCTGAAGCGCTCCCCATATGCCTCGTACACTGTCTCCTTAAGGATCCTGTCGCGCACGACGCGGACGAATCTCTCACCGGATTCACGGCACAGCGAGCGCGCATAGAGCTCGGTGAGCGAATCGCTCGCCTTGGATGCGATGGAGGTGGGCACGGGGGCGAACCTGAACAGGTTTCCCTTCTTGCCCTCGGTCTCGTAGATCATGAAATAGGCGAACGTCTGGGCTGAGTAGCCGCCGAACAGGGCAGCATCACGGTCGCCCTTCACGGGGATGAGCTTCGTCTTGGAGTCGCGCGGGGAGTAGACGGTCTGCTTCCAGAAGGCGCCGCCTTCCTCGTAGGGGGCAAACGTCACGCGGAGGTTCTTCCAGGAGCAGGCGCGGACGAGCCTCTCTCGCTCGAAGTCGGAATCCCACAGCACCTCTGCCGTGTCGTAGTCGACGAGGTTGCGGAAGAACCCGCCGGAGAAGAAATCGAGCTCTGAGTCCGCCCCGCCCCGGCGCTCCTGCGCCTCGATATCGCGCATAATGCGCTCGTAGAAGGCCCTGTTGTTCGACCACATGGGGGCCCTCGTCTCGATGAACCTGCCGGTCGTGAGGGCGATGAGGGCATCGTGGGCGTGGTAGTAGCGATTTGCTTTTCGGCTTCTCGGGATTCCCGCGCGCCTCCTGACCGAGCTGGCGACCCCGGCCTTCACCGGCACGACCTTGACGCCCGTGTAGGTTGCCTCGAGGACCGCGGCGATGAGCTTGCACTCCTGGCTCGTCTCGGTCAGCTGGCGCCCGACGATCGACTTCAGCATTCTCTCGGAGATCTGCGTCCTCATGAGCGCGTTGAGCTTGCGCTCGGTCATGAGGCCCGCGCGGCGAAGGTGCATCCAGAAAGGCGCCATCTTCCTCTGCACGTGTTGGGGCACGAGGATCGAGTCCTTCTTATCAAGGCTCTCGGCGTACAGGACCAATGCCTTGTTGTCGAGCGATTCGTCCCTGCGCACCGACCTGGGCAGGATACGGTCGACGCAGTAGTCGACCGACGCGATGCGCGCGATATCGATGGGCTTGCCGGAGTAGAGGCTCTTTCCCGCCTGTCGGAAATAGAGGTACAGGCGCTCGTTGATCTCCTTCTCGTCGAACATCCCCAGCTCGCGCAGGAGCCTGGCGGCATCCAGGTCGCGGCGCGCGTCCTCGTCGAGCGCCTTCAGCGCGGCCTCGATCTCCTGGGCGCGGCTCCGCGACCGCTTGCCCTTCAGCTGTTTCGAGGCGGTCCTCGTGACCTCGACGTAGACCTTTGCCGGGGCGCATCCGGCCACCGAAGCCATATCCTCGATAACCTTCATGGCCTGCGAGACGCCGCGACGAAGCGCGGGGGACCCGGGCAGGGCGTCGATGCCGAGCTCACCGGCCTTTTCCAGCGCGGTGGCGTTGACCTCGTCAATCCTCGTGCGGAAGCCGAGCTCGGTGTCGCTCAGGGCCTGCATCAGGTTCATGGACGTGCCGCGGAACCTGCCGTAGGGCGCGCCCTGCTCGAGAACGTCCATGATGCACATGTCGCCGCGCGCGGTATCTACCCACACACCGGTGAGCAGGCGCTCGGAGAGCTGGCCCCATCCCTTGAGGCGCTTCGCGCAAAAGGCCTCAATAGCGCCCTCGTCAAGGATATCCCCGTATTCCTTGGCGACCTTGCGCTTCAGGATGGAGCGCTCCTCGAACACGGTGTTCCACAGGATGATGTCCTCTGCCATGGACTTCTGGGCGGCCGTCAAGGACTTCACGCCGAGAAGGCCTGCGATCCAGGCCGAGACGGACAGGCGCGACGTCATCCTTTTGGCATCGGATACGCCCTTGACGTGCGGGTGCGCCATCGTGAAGTCGCGCGAGAGGATGTTCGCGATTCGGCTGAGGGTCATGACCGAGCCGTCCGATGCGGCCTCGACCACGGCCGCCCTCATCGCTGCATCGAGCGGCAGCCAGTCCTGGCCGTCCTCTGTGTAGCGGATGCCCGCCAGCTCGTTCAGGAACCGGAAGCGCTCGTAGATGAGGGAGTTCGCCGGGAGCACGTCCTCATCGACCAGATAGGTGCACTTGCCCGTCATGCGCCGGATGAATGCCTCTGCGGCCGCATCGGTGTCGATATGCTCCTCGTAGTTCCAGGGTGCGACGAAGGCGCGCTCATGGCCGGGAAGACGGCGCGACCACGCGAACCTCGCCTTGCCGTGGGCGTCCAAGGGCGCGGCTGAGGAGTCCAAGGGCCCTACGTAGTAGGGGATCCTCGAGGTCAGCACTTTCAGGATATGGGGGCCCGCGTCCTTGAGCCAGGGATAGAAGTTGCCCTGCGCGTCGATGATGCGGCCCACGACCTCCGCATGGAGCTGGTATGGGATGGCACTGTTGTCCGCGGTGTGGATGCGGCGAAGGAACCTGCGCTCTCCGAGAGCGGCGACCATATCGATGTAGGCCGGGTCCTTTGCGGCGTCCGTTCCCTTGAAGAGTCTCTCAACCCTCTTCTTGAACTCCTCATAGGGAATCACGTTGAGGTCGTAGGCCGTATAGCCCATATTCCTCTTTGCGCCGTCGAGCTTCTTCACGAGCATCTTGTCGTACCCCCTGCGGCCGGACCTTTTCGGGCCGCCGAAGAAGTCCCTGTAGAGGGCAAGCCCGTCCTCGTCGGGACCGTCTTCGGAATCAGCATGGACGATGTATTTCAGTGCGAGGTCCTTCAGTGTGCGCAGCTGGCGCCCGTACACCTCGTACTGGGCCACCTGGTTGTGCGAGAGGGTCTTTCCGGGTGCAAACGAGAGAAGGCCCTGTAGGCGCCACGCGGAGTAGAGGCCCCTCGCGGCCTCGATGGTCGGGGCGAGTCGGTCGGGGCAGTTGGCGAGGAACTCATCGAGCGCATCGGCGTCGGATACGGATATCTTGCCGATCAGATCGCCCTCGAGTGCGAAGGCGTCCATATTCGCCTTGTAGCCGGCGACGAGGTCGCCCATCGCCTTTGCCTGTGCGCGGGCGATCTTGGCGTCGATATCGTCGCCTGTCACCGATACGGCGCCGGACACGGCCTTTTGGAGCTCTCGGGCAGTCCAGGAGCCGCCCATACCGTCAAGCGCGCCGCCGTCGAGCTCGATAGCCTCGCCACAGGCCTCCCCCAGGGCGTCGAGCTCGCGCACGAGGGCCTCGACCTGAGCGGAGGGGTCTGAGTTGTCGGACGTCACGTCGTTGCCCTCCATGAGGAAGTGCCCGCGGCGCACGACGTGGTTGGCGATGGCCCAGAAGACGAGCCTGGGGTCGCGGGGGCCGTCTGATTCCATGAGGTCGACGTCGAGGTGCGCGAGTGTGGGATAGCTGTTGAGAAGCCCCCGCCAGGCGGCAGCGGCGGGATCTGCCGCGATATCGTCGCGCATGAGTTTGTAGGACATCCTGCGCCTGACGAAGAAATCCGGGTCTGTGGGCGCGATCGCCGGCGCGAACACGCGCTCCATTTCGCGCTCCCTGCCGCGGGCGCGCTGGAGCCTGCGCCTAGCGGTGCGGGGCATACGGGCCTCGGAGGCGTGGAGCGCCTCCTTGAAGCAGCGTGCGCCCATCACTGGCTGGCCCTTGTGGTAGAGGACCTCTCCGTACTCGTCTGTGGCCACGAACCCGACGCTCGTGCCGTCGAGGTCGATTCCGGCATACCACGGACCGTTGATTTTTTTAAGTTTCCTAGCCATGAGTTCTCCTGTGTGATATAAAGGGATTGTGAGTTGCTGCTCGAAGCGCAGTACCTAAGTCGAAATACGGCTTAAAAGCCACAAACTGCCTAAACAGGCCGCCCCGTATGGGGCTTTTTCTTTATCCCGACATTCCATAGGCATCTAGAGCAGGTGCTCCATGACGGTACCGGTCGAGTCGGTGCGGAAGCGGATGCTGCCCACCGTGTTCTCGTGGATCATGCTGCCGGTCGCCACATCGACGTAGACGGCATCGCCGAGCCCGCGGGACACTTCCATCTCGGTGGCGCCGGTCTCTGAGTCGATACGGAGCTTTCCGACCTGGTTTCGCACGTGCATCTGTCCCCTAGAGTCCATGCAGCGCTCGACCGTGCCCGTGCCGGCCTCGGTGAGATGCACGCTATTCATTTGGAAACTGTTCACAGTTACCCCTCCCTCTCTGCAAGAAGGCATGAGGCCGGGCCTTTCCCGGCATTGGAAGGGTTTTGTATCCATTATAGAGGGAGGGACGGACATGATATCCGTCACCGCCCTCACTTTCGAAATGTCCAGAGATCTAATCCCCAGACTTGGCATTGGGCGAGACGAGCGCGACGGTCGTCCCGTCATCGTGCGCGACTACCCATCCGGTCCCTTGCAGGCGTGAGACTGCCGCGTCGTAATAACCACTCGGGAGGACGGCCGCCATGATTCCGAGTTCCTCGCAATAGGCAGTCGTGTTCTTGCCCGATAGGGCAGCCGCGGCCGGAGTCAGCACGTCCACGCCGCCGTAGACACCGCAGAGAACCTCGACCCTCGTGTCGAGCGTCGGCCTGTAGCCCATGAGCTCGGCCTCGCACCCGGTATCCAGGTCGGTGAGGATCATAGAACCGGTATCGACGCCTGCTCGGTGGATGGCATCGAAAGCTGCGGATTGCGATACGTATCTGGGATAATCAGAGCCCAACGCAGTCCCAAGAAGGAATATCGTGTAGATGAGGACGGAACCGGCCATAAATAGTGAAACCCGTGCCGCCAGGGCATCTTTGAACGGACTTCCCTCATGGGTCTTTCCCATGCCGACAAGATCGCCGGATACTAGGACCAGTACCGCAAGATAGAGCAGGAAGTTCCTCCTTGTCATGAGAGACAGGGCCGCGAGCCCCACTGTCATCGCGCACCCGTAGGACAACAGCCTCCGGGTGCCGACCCTTCTCGCTGTGAGGGCGAGCACGGCGGCACAGGAGCCGAGCGTAAAGACCGCCACGCCGGGGAAATCTGGGACCATGGGGCGAAGCTCCCATATGCCAGTAAGCATCGGGTTCTCGCTGCCCACCGTCTGGAACGGCAGCGCGAGCATCGATGTCCCATATGGGTTCAGGGCGCACGCGCATGCCGTGAGGGCTACAGTAAGCGCCACGTGAAGGCGAGAGCGCAGATCGAGCCTCACGTCGATGAGCATAGAGATCGGCAGCATGAGGGCGCATGGCCATAGGGCCCCATGGATGTTCGCGATAAGGATGCCGATTGCGGGGAAGGCGGCAAGGACGCGAAAATCGAGTGTCTTGAGATAGCGCTCGGCGGCGCCCCAGCACAGGGCGATACAGATGACATCGAGCGCCCTGGGGGTCGAGGCCTCCATCACCGTCATCCAGAATACCGCGGCGCACGCGAGGGTTGTGGTAACCGCACCCCTGAGGCCCACCCTTCTCGCCACTGAGAAGATCACAAGCGCACCGGAAATGTCGAGGAGGGCGAACAAGGCGCGAAGGACGGCCTCCCCCATCAGATCGTGCGCCAGGGCGAGCAGGACGCAGACGGGCCATTGCTGGCAGATATAGGGCAGCTGAGTGTGAAGTGTCAGGGGGTCGGTCTCCGGCACGCGTCCGTTTTCGAGAATCCACCTCCCGGCGGCGATCATGTATCGCGCGTCGGGGCCGAACAGGCCCCCGGACATCGAAACGGCCCAGAGGCCGATGATTGCGGCCGTAGCGACCGCAAGATAGGCGCATACCGCCGACGCTCGTTGAGATTCCGATGACAGGGATGCGCCCATGTATATCCTTTCGAAAGAAAAACCCCGCCCCGGCATGAGTCGGGGCGGGGCCAAAGGGGAAGGCAAATTTGCGATTACGCAGGATAGCCGCTGATGCCAATCTTGTTTACAACGTTATCGGCCATCTGAATGACATGTACAAGCTTGCCGGAGTAGGCGGCGAGAACGGTCACGAGGGCGAGGGCGAGCAATCCGATGAGGATGATCATCTCGGTAGAGAGGACGGCGCCGAACTTCTCGTCAGCCGCACGGCGGACATTGTAGGTCTTGGCCTCGATATACGTGGCCATGGCGTTCATGGTTGCGGAATCCATGATGCGCTCCTTTCGGTTTGGGGGTTCGAGTCTTTGGCCCCCGTCGATACGTTAGGGCGGGCTCCACCCCCCCCCGAGATAGATTCTGCTCCCCCAAATGCGTCCGTGAAGGACCATTTGGTGCCACAGGGTGACAAATGGTGACACGCTAAAGGGCAGGTAGACTATAACGTACGCTGCCGTACAAACACGCGTTCGTCTTGATTAGAAGACACTCATGATGCTCGTACGAGGCCTTCCCTCCCTATTTCACAAACAGGCCGCTTTGCTTAGCGCTTTCTTCGGACAGTTCCGGCAGCATCCGTGCGCCTTTGCTCAGATTGCACTTTGCACAGAGAACCTGAAGGTTTCCTGGGACCGTCTTGCCGCCTTTCGAAACCGGGATAATGTGATCGATATGGATACCCGTCCCATCCGGCATATACCTGCCACATATCTGACAGGTATATCCATCGCGCTCCATTATCTGATGGCGCAGCTCTGGCGTCATGAACCTGCGTTGTTCTTTCGAGCGCCATCGGTATAGGTTACATTCGTATCCCGTTTCCTCGAGCATGTCGCGAATCTCTGATAGCTCCTCAAAGGAAAAGTGTTCGGAATCTTCCAACACGGTATATGTATACGATGTGCGGACATAGTTCCTCTGCCTGTATCCGGTGCGATCTCGAGTAAGAGAAACGCAGTACATGTTGTCATCGTCGATGGCGGCCAGATATTGCTCAAACCGGTGGTTGGGACACCATGAAGAGCTGATTATCTCTCCGCAATCTTGCTTCCACGATTTAACTGTTACCAGATGGCCCTTAGCCGTCTCCCAGTTCCGATCATCACAAAGCCAATCTTCCAGTTCATTTTCGAGAAAGGGCTCTTTTCTCCGAGATACATCAAATGAGATGGCCAGATAGGGGTATTTAAACGGATCTTCTTTCCAGCTAACTGCGAGACCAAGTAACGCCGTCAAAGAAAAATAACGCTCAACAGCTGCAGTAAAATCTGAAAGTTATCCGGAATGGAACAGAAGCCTTCGAACAGAACAGGATTGTAGAATTCAACTAGAGTACAGGCTAGCGCTGACAATGCAGATGCCGCTGCAGCAAAAGCGCTTGCAATCACCAGCTTCAATTCGCTCATCTGTTATTCCTCGTACTTGTTCCCCTTGCCGCAGTTGCAGTCCTCACAGAGCGTCTGCAGGTTACTCATCACGGACTTCCCCCCGCGCGAGACAGGCTTGATATGGTCGACATGGAGCTTTACGCCGTCCTCGCGGCCCCGTCCGCACCTGACGCACCTGAAACCGTCCCGGCGCAGCACGTCATAACGCATCGCGCGCGTCACCTTTGCGTGCTCCTTGTCGTTGGCCATGCGGCGATCCTGGTACTCCAGGCGGCGCTTCTCCCGCTCCTTCTTCTTTTTCGATTTGCGATGCTCCTTCAATAACATCGTCAGGATTGCCTCCGCGGCCCACAGCGCGACAACGATCTGCAGGAACGGTAATAGAGACTGCATTACCTGGGTAGCGGGACCCGGCGTTTCCATGAACTGCCTCCTTATTGGGGGATATACGCCACAAGTCTAAGCTCCTGCAGATGCCGCCGCCCCTCCACTTGGTGCCAAGGGGTGACACCCGCCCTGAACACTTGTTCATAGCCGCCCGCACGCCTGCCCTCCAAACGATGATTGGAGCATCGAGAGACTGGACGGAGGAGGAATTATGGCCGAGGTGCTTAATCTGGATATGCTTCCCGATTGGCTGAGGGACATGGATGTCGGCGCGTCGGTGAGGCCCGGTGCGGATGGGGGCGCCCATCCCTGTCTCACATGGTGTGGCAGCTTCACGGTCCACGGCCTGGGATTCCACGCGATGAGCGGGACGACGACCGATTTCGCCATGGCCTGGCCCATCGGCAACGGGGGCTGGCAGGTCCTGCAGGACGCCTATGACATCTACGACCCGATAGCCGGGCAGGACGTTTATATCGAGCCCGAGGACCTCATCGACATCCTGAATGAGAACGGCTACAGCTCCCTCAGCTCTTTTGCCGCAGTTGAGGGCGAATGGTGGCGCGAGGGCCTGACGTGTGCCGTCGCGGCCAAGTGGTGCAGGGAACGCTATTCAGTCCCCCTGACCTTTGTCGACGGGCACGCGGCGCTGTCGCGCCTCGTCTCCTGTGCCGCCGCGTTCTATCCGGATGCGGACAGGGCGCTGCTTGGCACAACGATTGCGCGGGAGATGGCCTGCCAGGAGAAAGACTACAACATGGCCGCCTACGGCACATCGCGCGAGCTCAAGGATACGCAGATCCGCTCAGGCGGCGTGGTTCCGCCGAATTCGGTTGGCCATGCGATAGGCATGGTGCCAGTGGGTGGCATGAGACCCCTACAAGACCCGGAAACGAAGGGCCGCGGGCCCAAGTTCGGCCATTGATGACAGAAAGGACTGATGGCGATGTATGAGAGGGTATGGGAAGGCACGGCACCCGGGCTTGACGGGGCCGAATGGGACCTTTTCCTTGACTTTAACCAGGATACGGGACTGTTCCGAGTCGGCGGCTCGTTGGACGGAGAGCATCGCGAGATGTGGGAGTGCGCCGACCCGGTGGTATCCGGCCTCATGGCGAGATCTGAAAATGATCGACCCGACGACCCCGATATCATGGCGCTTATTCCTCCCGCTCCCTTAGAGATGCAAGGGCGATTCGCCCCCTTCTCATCCCCCGACCAGATCGTCGCGGGCACTTGGCGCACCCCTCGGGATTGGCCGGAGGCGCGAAAGGATGAGACGGTCAAGGAACTCAGAATGAGAAGATTCGACATTATGAGATTGGCCGACAGCTACGATCCCGACGGGATAGCCGTCGATGAGTGCTCGAAGCTCCTGAATGGCATGTACGGAGATCCGACTCGCTGGCCGCGGCGCGCTGTCGACGTCGTTCTCGGCTATCCATGCGGTATCAAGCTCGGAGAAGAGGTCTACCCGTCGCTCAACTGGTGGCATATGCCCCCAGCGGAGTTCTCTGACGCCGTCGTGCGCGCCGGAAGCGCTTTGAAGGGAAAGGCCCTGGGTTATCGCGATGCGGTATACGCCCTCTACGAGAAAGCTAAGTCCAACGGCCTGTTCATAGAGGAGGACTGGGAGGACTACTTCGGTGTAATTCCCAGTGTAGATACGGCTCAGTTCATCAGAGAGCTATCCGAAGGTGACATCGTTACCCTATCGCTTGCTGCTAACTTCAACTCATTTGGCGGAAGGACCTTGGAGCTGGGCGATATCCGGATGAAGCTCAAATCCGCAGACTGGTACAGAGATACGATTGAACACAGTGGATCCCCCTGTGGCCCCCTAGATGTACAGCATCTAGGAAAACTACCCCTCGATGAGCTTGGTGAATATCTCTGCAGAAGGTTTTCCATATACTACGGGTCCTGGGCTGGCACCTTCCTCGATGGCGAATATGGGGTAGACATAGAGGGCGGGACGGACCGCGTCCTAATCTCCGCAAACCCAATCGCTGAGGGCACCTGGGTGGATAATGATGACGGCCTGCTCCGTAAGAATTGCACGTGGAAGGTCGTCTCTTGGTCTAAATCGGAGAACGTTTACCACGTCGAGACGTTGACGGCGCGGAAGTATCCTGAAATTGGCCTCAGTGACACTGATCACGCACGGAAGCAACGGGACGAAGCCTTCGAGTCGTTCCCATCTCAATTCATGCCAGACATGCGCACTATGCCGATGATAATGGAGGGTGTCGACCCGGCGCCATTCGTCAACTCCCGCTATGCGTACGACCCGGACCGGCTGCTTAAGGGACACGCTCACAAGGACACCCAGGTCAAGACCGTGCCAGGCACGAAGGCGCTCAAGGAGAGCCTGTCAAAACTCGTCCGGAAGGCAAATGTAAACCGAGCGCAGAGCAACGGGAATCGTGGCCACCATGTATGAGAGGGTATGGAGTGGTACGGCGCCCGGCCTGGACGGGACCGAATGGGACCTCACACTCGACTTTAACGAGGATACAGGACTGTTCCGAGTCTGCGGTGCGCTGGACGGAGAGGCTCCCCAGATCCACGAGTGCGCCGACCCGGTGGTATCCGGCCTCATGGCGAGGTCTGAATTCGATCGGCCGGACAGCCCCGAAATGATGGCGCTCATCCCTCCCGCTCCCTTGGAGATGCGGGGCAGGTTCGCCCCTTCCTCATCCCCTGACCAGATTGTCGCGGGCTCATGGCGCACCCCTCGTGATTGGCCGGATGCGCGAAAGGACCAGACGGTCAGAGAGCTCCGTTTTAGAAGAAACGACATTGTGAGATTGACCGATGACGTAAATCCCAACCGACTGGCCATCATGGAGTGCTCGAGGCTCCTGAACGGCATGTACGGAGTTCCGTCCCGCTGGCCGCGGCATGCTGTTGACGCCGTGCTCCTCTATCCACGTGGCACTATGCCCGGAAACAGGTACCATGACCCACGGCTCAGCGGTGCCTTGCTTCCACCAGAGTTCTCTGCCGCCATCATACGTGCAGGAGGCGTGTTGACGGGCAAGGCCCTAGACTATCGCGATGCGGTATACGCCCTCTACGAGAAAGCTAAGTCCGACGGCCTGTATATAAACCGGGACTGGAAAGACTGCTTCGGCGTCATTCCAAGCGTGGACGCGGCTCAGTTTATCAGGGAGCTATCCGAAGGCGACATCGTTACCCTATCGCTTGCCGCCTGCTTCAGCTCATTCGGTGGAAGCACCGTGGAGCTGGGAGATGTCCGGGTCGACCTCAAATCTGCCGTCTGGTTTAGAGATGTGCTCCAAAACGAAAATTTCCTGCACGGACCGTTAGATGGTCATGCCTTGGGAAAGCTCCAGATCGGGGAACTGGAGGAATACCTCGTGCAATCCGCAAAAGGGCTCCTGCACACGGCCTGGACTGGTGCCTTCCTGGATGGTGAGTATGAAGTAGGCCCTGAGATTGAGGCAGACCGGGTTCTCATCTCAGCAAAGGTGGTTGATGAGGGCGACTGTATGGATGAGCGCGGACTTCTTCAAAGGAGCTGCTCATGGGTGGTCGTCTCCTGGTCTAAATCGGAGGACGTCTACCATGTCGAGTTGTGGCAAGCGCCAAAGTATCTCGCGGACGACCGCAAGAGCAGCAAACAGGCCTGGAGAGAACGGGACAGCACTTTCGACTCGTTCCCGTCACAATTCATGCCGGACATGCGCACCATGCCGATGACCATGGACGGTAGTGAGCCGGCGACATTCGTCAACGCCCACTATGCGTGCGACCCGGACCGGTTGCTCAAGGAACGCTCCCGCAAAGATGCCCAGGGCAAGACCGTGCCCGGCACAAAGGTGCTCAAGGAGAACCTGGCGAAGCTTGATACGAAGGTAATTGTAGATCGAAAGCAAGGCACTGGGAGCCGTGGTCAACATGTATGAGAATGTGTGGAGTGGAGAGGTCGAGGGCTGCGAGATCTCCCTCAGCTTCAACGAGAAGGACGGTCTGTTCAGATATACCGCGAAGAAGGACGGCGTAATAGCGTACAAGCGCCATTGTGCCGACCCGATGGATGCCGGCCTTATGGACGGTCCCGGCGTCAAATGGGATGGCGGGACGCCCCTTGTCCCCAGCGCCTCGGAGATCAAATTTGAGGGCCGTTTCGCGCCCTTTCAAACGCCCGAGGAAATCGTGAGCGGCACCTGGCTCTCCCCTGCTGACTGGCCGGGCTACCGAAAGGCGATGGCTGTCGATGAGCTGGCGGGCCGCATGACCCGGATCGCAAGGAGCCATGCAGGCGATCGCGCGCCGGGCGAGGCATACATGAACTTCGGCCTCATCGATTGCTCGAAGCGTCTGAACGCCTTGTACGGAGGGCCCGACAACTGGCCGAATTGTGCATTTGAGTCCCTGTTCACTGTGACCGGGTACAAGGAGCTCACACTCGGTAAGAGTTTCGCCTTCAGCGACCACTATCTGCTCGCCGACCCGCACAAGATGCCCAGGCAGGTCGTCGAGCAGATTTGCATGACGGCTGCGAACGGAAGGCAGGAGCAACCCTCATATCGAGATGCCGTGGTCAGCCTATGCAGGCAATCGCGCGTGGAAAACGGTGGTAACGCCGATTCGTTCACCGTCCTGCCCTTTGTTAAGGTGGGTGAGTTCATAGACGAAATCCGCAAGTCGGACAGGATTCACGTCGACCTGTGTGCCGACTTCAACGGCGACAAAGTGCCGATGGCTCATTTGGGCAAAACGGCGATCACTCTCAATGAGATGGATGCCGAGAGAATAAGGCTGAACATTGAAAGGGCTCACGAAAATCATAGTTACTACTGGACGATAAGGGGGAAGGGCACCTCCTCCAAGCTGGATTATTCGCTCCGCATGTTCGAACTAACCGAACTGGTCGCCGCCATCAAATCATGTGCAGACTGGAGCCTTTTCTTCAACCATCGGATTGAATATCCATCTCTCGGTTATGACCTCGATTCCGACGGCCCGTCCGACCGCGTGCTCCTTGCCTGCGGCATGAGCGAATGGCGCTCGGACGACGCCCAGGAGTGGATGGCCGTTTCGCGCTCGAAATCAGATCGTCTTTACCATATCGAGCGTATCGACGCATGGGATTCCTACGAAGGGCCTGAATTCGAGGTCACGGAATCGAGCGCAACGAAAACTTACCCGAGCGATCTCATCGACCAGATTGCGGCAGACCATAACGGGTTCAGGGAGACAGATGGCGTGCCGCCCTTCATCAACGCCCGTTACGCCGCCCAGCTCGAGCATTTGCGCGAAGTCTACCCCCTAAAGCAGAAGACCCCGGAGAAAACGCCTGGCACTGCGGCATTGAAGGACGGACTTGCGAAGCTCGAGAAGAAGGCTGAACCCAAAAAGACAACCAGCCACAACAAGCGGCCGGGCTATTTCACTAATTAAATCAGACTCACGAAGAGGGCCCCATGAGGGCCCTCTTGCTAGTTCTTAGTCGACGAGACGCCGTCGTAGTCGGCTCGCTCCACTCTCATGTATACGCAGGTGTCGCGTGTCGGCGTGACCTTCGTCATCTGGGAATCGGAATCCTGTGAGGCAAGCCATGCTACGGCGCGAAAGCCCGCCCAGGTTCCGTCCTCCATGCGGGCGTACACCCTGCCCATGGGCCTTGCGATCGTGACCGACTCACCGAGATAAAGCGCCTTGTGGGCGGGCCCGTCATCGCCGATAGCGGGAAGGCCGATGCCGTCAAGAGCATGCCTCTCTTCGGACAGCCCGAAATCAGGCAGCGTCCATGATCCGGCAAGCGGGGCGGTCGACTCGGGCGAGGTCCTGAGCACAAGCTCCGTGGTATCCACGGAGTCGTCGGTGAAGGCGCACCTGAGTGTAAGGCGGTTGCGGGCATAGAGCTTGAGAGTCCGTCCCGCCAAGACCTTGAGGTCGCGAGCCGGATTCGTCAGCTCCGAGTCGGTAAACCAGGCAGTAAGTCCGCTGCCGCCGTCCTCATCAAAGCGCTCATTGAGATTGCAGGCTGCTTTCTGCGCGGCCTTGGCCGCCTGCTCGGGGATGGCGTACGGGCCGGCCGCAACGTTAGCCTCTGTCATGACGAGATTCTTTTCGTCGATGCCGTCCGCATAGAACTCGACGGTTCCGCAGGACACGCGGGCCCAGATGAAGATGGGGTCGGACTTCACCGTCATGGTACCCAAGGCAGTATCAAAGTCCTTCGATTCAAACCAGTAGTCATCGCCCTTTCTGGCACCAGGATAGGCATCCAGAAGCGCTCTCGTCGCGTCCCTCACGATGTCGCAGCTGGGATCGATTTTCGTCCCCTTCTGCAAGGCAGCCTGGAAAACCTCCCTTGGTGAATAGGCAGGATCCTCAGCTGCGGCATGTTCATCGTAGACGACGAAGTGAACGGGGGTTTCCTCCTGCTTCCAGAGTGAGTAGAAAGCGGAAGATAGGCATCCTCCGAATGCATCGACATTAGTCGACGCTGTGTCTACAACGTGTTTGGTGTTTCCGAGTCTGATGCGCAGGGTTTTTCCGGAATAGGGAAAAGTGACTCCACAATACTTATTTACCCATGCGTATTCTGGTTGGGTAAGAGTGGAGGTCAAAGCGGTATATGCGTCAATTTTGGCTTCCTGGTCACCAAAGAGAATGCGATTGACGGTGGGAACGCCCATTTTCTCACGATAATCTGGGAGAACGTAGGCCAAGCCTTTCCACCCGTGAGATTCGGCAGGAAGGGCAAATTCAAAATGTGTTCCCTCTGTATTTGACAGACTATCTACGGTCCAGTAACAGAGATCGATATCGATGGCCTTCCTTGTTGGGTCATCAGAATAGAAAAACTCTACCGTCTGGTTGACGCTCCAGCAACCTAAAATCCACATTGCGCCTGGATCACCTTGAGAAAAATACTCAGGGACTAGAAGGAGCATACTATCTTTATATTGACCGAACGGAGCTCTTAGGAAATCGGAGAATGTCGATCTTGCTCCGACTTTTTTCCCATAGTAGGTTCCCACGACTGGATAGGTTGCCGTAACCGCTGCAGATTCATTGGGAATGGTGAACCATCTAGTGAAATAACGGTCCCACTGACCGTTTGAGTTATCATATCTATAGCCGTTTTCGGGACGCCCGATGGTACGGTCGCCCGTTTCAGATGCGCCGCCAGAACATGTAAACTCCGGCTTGCCATCTTCCAGGTCGATATCGGTATGTAGCGCCGAAAAGGAAGTGGATGCCGTGCCGGCTTCAAACGTTTCTGGGGCACCGGGAATCTCCTCGAGAAAAAACCTCTGCGCCAAAGTCCCGTTACTGGCATAAAGTTGGATATTCGCTTTGTCGACGCACGCTCCGTTTGCGACATCTATGGCATAAGCATTATTGCCGCATGAGATAAAGGATACCGTGCCGTCCCCGTTTTCGCGAATGAAGAAACGCTGCGCGGCTGTTCCGTTAAACGTGTATAGCTGTATGTTGGTTCCAGAAGTAAAAGTTCCCCCCGTAACATCCAATGACATGTATTCACGGTTGACAGTAAAACTCGTTTCAGTTGTGTTCGCGATACTTCCAATAGAGTAGCTTCCATCGGAAAATTTTTTGAAATGGAATAATTGAGCGGCATTGTGCAAGCCGCCTTCTCCGGGGCTGTATAGATGGATATTCGTGCCATTTCTAAAGTCACAGCCGTAAACATCGATGCAGAAAGGGTTTTCCGGCGTAGAGAGCGCCGACCGGATGCGGTACATCTTCCCGATGTCGATTTTAGTCGCGGCGAATGTCGTAGCCGCCTGATTTACTACTAAGTCAGCGATGCCCAGTCCGGTCGCCGTCATTGCAGCAGCCAACAGGGCACGTCTGCCAAATACGGCATCACTCGCGACCTTTTTTAGTTTACCTACACCCATCTAAGCGCACCTCCCGCAAGGGACGTGCACGGGCTCGGGACGGAGGCCGTACCCCCGTCCCTGATGATATTTACTTCTTTGAGCTCGTGATGCCGTCTGACTGCGCCACGGACCACTTGACGTAGAGCGTGGTGTCCCGCTTCGCCTTGACGGACTCTGTCGAGGAACCCCCCCGCTGAGGTCAACCAGCACTCGGCGTCATAGCGCCGCCAGGTGCCGTCTGAGCGCTTCGAGTAGACGCTGCGGGGTCTTGCGGGCGCCACGCGTTCACCCCAGTACACCGCCCTGTGGCCGACCCCGTCATCGCCTATCGCCGGGAGCGTTAGACCATCGAGGGCGTGCGTCTCCGCGCTTCTTGCGAAATCTACCAAATCAAGGGCGCCCGCGACCACGGGCGCGCTGTCGGTCGCGCCCTCACGGAACAACATGCCCTCTTCAGGGCGAAGGGAGCCCTCGGCATAGTCGATACGTACCGTGCAGCGGTTTCGGCCGTAGAGATGGAGCTCATCGCCCGTCGACAGCTCGGATCCGCCATAGGGGGCGGTCAGGCCCTCGTCCGTGAACCAGCCCGTGAACCCTGTGCTCGGGTCCTCATCGAAATGGTCGTTGAGGTTGCAATGGGTTTTAATAGCGGCAGACGTGGCGTCGTCGCTTGCCGTATGGGGTCCAGCCTGAACCGTCTCGGTGAACACAACGGACTCGTCGTCGATGCCGTCGGCATGGTATACGACCTTGATGCCGCCAACATGAACGGGTCCGGCGGATACCGAGCCGTGGAAACGGTGGACGAGTGGAGAATCGAAGTTGATGCCGCTCCGCAATTCCGTGGGGAACACCTGCTGTACGACACAGGAAAGATAGCGCCCAGAAAGCGAATCGAGCTCCCGCTCCGTTAGGCTGAGCTCCCTCGAGCCTTTCGAGAACTCGCGCAGTACCTTCGCGCCCTTCGGCTTCGGAATCAGATCGACCTGAACGCAGCGCAGCTCGTTGACGCCCTTCAGATCGCCAAAGCCCTCAACGCTCGCGAAATCGAGATCGTGTCCGGAGACATACCCTCCGGTCCATGACAAATTTGAGTTGAACGCCCTGACCTCGAGGTCGAAATGCTGGGATACCTCGCCGGTAAGCCATACCTTGATGGCACTCCAGCGCAAGGACTTGCCGCCCTCGCCGATTCGGGCGCCATCTACGGCGGCATCGCTCCATTCGCCGCCTTTTGCAAGCATGCTGTAGCAGATTGAGCCTTGCCAGGGGGAACCGTCCAGGCGAAGCGAGATCGCCTCTATGCACATTTTGGCCGACATATTCATGCCCACATGCCGATAGGCGGGACAGTCGGGCATATCACCGAAGTTCGACAAGTGGCACGACCCGATGACGGACACGCCGGCGCAGTCATCTGGAACGTCATCTGCGTCGGCATAATACCAGCGGTACATAAAGCCGGATACGGCAGCCCCGCCATTGTTACCCTTGACGTCCGACCAGTTATGGCACGGCGTACATGAGAGGAGCGGATCCGAACACGTCACCGTCTGGCCGGCCCCGATCTCCTTTGACCCGTCATTCAGGCTCAGCGAACCCGTGAACAGGACCTCTTCAACGACCCAGGCTGAGGCTCGGTCTCCCGCCACGCCTCCCTTGTAGCCATTATGGAAGAGGTTCAATTTATGGGGCCTTGTTTGGGTGGCGTTCGGCCTGTTCACGCAAAGCCCCGATGCGTCGTTGATAATCGCGACCGCGCCATCTTCGAATAGGGGCGTTCCTTCGGAAAACGCCTTTGTAACCCACCAGGCGCTCGCCCTCGAAGCGACTCCGGCCCTATGGATCTCGAGCGGCTGCTTGTTCGCGACGTGGTTGAATTCTTTTCCGTCCCAAGGGCCTCCCCCTAGGGCATTGACGGCACAGGACGCGTCGGCCACATGGGCCGGTCGGAACGTCGTGAGAAACCCGGGGACGGGCCCCCAGTCATCGTGATAGGAGTCGTCGCGAACTTTCGAGAACTCGGTCAAGAAGAGCTGATTGTAATTGCCTTTGAATATCTGCTGGAATAGGTCCGTGCAATCTTTAATCGAGGCATTTCCGACATCCCAGTTCAGGGAGTCGTCGTCTGCCGCATGGATGCGACAGACGATGCCCTGGATGTCCTCGCTGGTTAGGTACGTTTGCTCCACGGTAGAGGTCAGCCAGCCGGTCTGAGAGTGCAGGGCGTCGACCGTCTCGCCGTGCAAAACCCCCTCGACGTGGATATTGAAGATGTTGAGGTCCGCGCACCACCTATGGGATACGTCCTTGGAAGTCCTCCTGTACCATTTTCCCGTGTCATGGTATTGATAGTGCTTCCAGCCGGTATCGTGCCGACCGGTGCCGACCCCGAGTTCCTCGTTGGTCAATGCGCCGTCGAAGGTGACGATATTGTTTTCCTGGTCGTCCTCCTTGATAGCACCGAGGTTGTCATGATCTTCCTTGAACCATATGCGCTTTCCATCGGGATTGTAGTTAGTGTCTCCGCAGGCAGTCAGCGGATAGAAGGATAGGTGGAACCATAGCTCGTTCTCATAGTCGCACTCGACCTGGAAATTTAGGGCGCATCGCAGGATCTGGACGTAGGCGTAACGGAAGGCATACCATTCAGTCCAGTCATTCGCCCAGCCCATGCACTGATTTGTGGGATTCGACCTTCCTCTGCAGCAGTTGATCTTGCCGTTGATCATCCCGTACATCTGCCAGGCTCCCTGGTTGATACGGGCATTCTGACCCCAGTAGTCCCAACCGATCGCGTCGTCGGCGCCCAGCAAGCCCAACCCGGCCGCAACTGCCAGGGCGGCGAACAGGCCCCGCCTGCTGATCGGTGTTTCCTTTATAGACCTATCTACGGCTGCCTTGCTACCGTTTTTGCCGGCACTCATCTACGCGCACCTCCCACAAGGGACGCGCGCGGGCTCGGGACGGAGGCCGCACCCCCGTCCCAGATGATATTTACCTCTTTGCGCTGGCGACGCCGTCCGAATCGGCGTAGCGCCATTTGATGTAGAGCGTAGTGTCCCGGTCCATCTTGATGCTCTGCAGGGACGACCCCCCCCCCGCCTTATCGTTCAGGTAGGCATCGCACACGATATGCCGCCAGGTTCCGTCGTCCATCTTGCGGTAGACGCTCACCGGTGCGGTAAGCGAAATCCGCTCGCCGTAGTAGACGGCTATATGTCCGGGGCCGTTATTGCCGATAGCGGGCAAATCGATACCATCGAGACTGTGGGATTCGGCCAGACCGGTGAAGTCGGGAAGGCCGAGCGCGCCCTCAACGGGTGCAGCACCGTCCTTGGGCTTGGATACGTAGGCGACGCCCTCCTCCGGCTCAAGGGAACCGTCGGCGTACTCGATGCGAAGTGTGCAGCGGTTGCGCCCGTAGAGATGGAGTTCGTCGCCCGCCGACAACTTGGATCCCTCGTAGAGGGCGGTCAGTCCCTTGTCCGTGAACCAGCCCATGAAGCCAGTGCCGGGATCCTCATCGAAATGCTCGTTGAGGTTGCAGCGCGATTTTATAGCTCCTGACGTGGCGTCGGCGCTTGCCGTATGGGATCCTGGTTGAGCCGTCTCGGTGAACACGACGGACTTGTCATCGATGCCGTCGGCATGGTAGACGACCCTGATGCCACCGATAAACAGAGGCATGGATGAGGTCACCGTACCCTTGTAGCGTTGGGCCGCGCTATGCAGCGAATCAATGGTTGTGTAAGCGGCGTTTCGCACAAGGCAGGTCTGTGCGTAGACGTAGCCCGCGGCGTCTTCCGGCAACTGGACTTTAAGGCTATTTGAAAAATCAGCAAGCAACTTGATAGCACCTGCGGGGCGCGGAACTGCCTCCACCTGGAATGCGATCAGCCTCTCCCCTGCAAAAGTGATCTCGGGGGCATTTTCGGCATCGATCTTAAAAGAGTCATGGCGCAGTCCCCAACCGCTCTTGTCGGTGCAGCAGCGAATCGATAGGTCGAAATCATTCGATACATCGCCCTCGAGCCAGATCTTGATGCCCCATATACGCGATTCATCAGTTAGCTCAGTCCACTGGCCGTCTCTATAAGTCTCAGACCAAGCGCCGTCTGCGCCCTTTAGAATCGAATAGCAGATCGAGCCCGGCGCGTCGGCAGAAGACAGCTTCAAATAGAACCCTCTCATGAGGTTGGCCGTCGCGAAGGGGAATCCGACCAGGCGATTGGCTGCGGTCTCCTTGAACCAATTCAGTCCCCAGGGGGCCTGTGAGGCGCCACCGACGATATCGAGGGAGGCTGAACGGACCCCGGCATCCGATTCGCACAGGATAAACCTCGTGAGGTATTCGACGGAGAGGGTTTTGTAGATATCAATCGGCGTGCAGCTCGAAGACGGGTCCCCTATCTCGATTTCCTTTGCACCATCAGGGAGCTCCTTGAACGATACATCGCCCTCAAATAGGACCTCATTGGCCTTCCAATCGACACTCGAAACGCCCTTGGTGCCGTTCCAGGTGCCGCTATGCCATAGGCAGACATCCGCGCCGTCGCTTTTATCCGACTTTGTGAGCGAGATGCAGAGCCCTGTTTCATTGCTCACGATCTGCGAATAGCCCTCCTCAGACTTGAGGCTATCGGTCAACCAGAAATTGCAGAAATTCGAGGCTTGCGGATTATGCCAGACCCAGAGCTTCTCAAAGTAGGCATTTGAGAAGCCGGAATCCACATTGGGATACGCATCTGCGGACAGTCCCTTTGAGATGATCCCTCGACCCGACTCGGCGTACAGGGTTGAGTTCCAGCCCTTGAAGCAGACTGATTTCAGGCAATGCAGGAAGTCGCCGTACTCATCGCATGCGTTGCCGAGCTCGACGGCAAAGTTGCCGTCAGTCGTGCCGGCTCCTTCCTTCTTCTGGCAAAGCCTCGACCACTCTCCCGAACCATCGCCGCGAATCACCAGGTCAGAGTCGCTGTAGCGATTGGAAAGGGATACAATCGCACCAAATAGGTCATATCGGTTCCTGATGGCGATCTTCTCGAGCTTTACGCTCAGGTCCCCGCCCGCATCGTCATGCGTATTCATCCCCTTTTGCACGCATGCGATATGGCCCGCGTTGTTGAAGTCAAACGGCGTGTCCGCGCCATATCTTTGCCCGAAGGCGTTGTATCCGTTTACGACGATGTTGAACAGGTATATGTTCGCCCTCAGCGTTTTGGTCGACTCCGTCGCGCCTTTCCTCTCCAGCCATCCGTAGCTGGGATAGCCAAAGGTGCGCATGGCGGTATCGTGGCGGCCGTATCCCGCGCCTAGGAATGTATTATCGAACGCGAAGCGTCCCGTCTCGGTCTTCCAGTAGGCACCGTTCCAGTAGTACTCAATATAGTTGTCTTGATAGCGTGGGTACCAAAGCCGGTGCGTGTTGAGGTTATTCGTGTCGCCGCATTGTGAAAACGGCTGCATGCAACACCATTCGTATAGGGGGTTTGAATAGTTGGAGGAGAGCTCCACTGCCATCGCGACTCGAAGTGTCTGGCCTGCATGGGCATCCCATTCGAGCCAATGCGTCGCACAGCCGAAGCCGTTACCGTTGTAAAGGGCTCCGTTATTCCAGTCACCCCAATAGTAATGACCGCCGCGCCCCGCGCCATGGCTTTCATCCGTATCCGCGTATGCAAGGCCTGCAAGGCCGAGCCCGGCAGCAATCGCCAGCGCGGCCAGCAGGCCGCGTCTCGATATCGGTGTTCCATTTTTCTCAGCGCCTGCTCGGTCCTCATTCCGAGCATCGAGACCGTTCATCTACGCGCACCTCCCGCAAGGGACATGCGCGGCCTCGGGACGGAGTCCGCGCCTCCGTCCCGATTCGTAATTACTTCTTTGCCGTGGCGACGCCGTCCGACTCCGCAAACGCCCATACGGCATATACGGTCGTGTCGCGTTCCATCTTGATAGTCGTGAGAGGCGACCCCCCCCCGCCTTATCGGACATGTAGCCCTTGAAGACGAGACGTCGCCACGTTCCGTCCTCCAGCTTGGTGAAAACGTCAGCCGATCCGGCGAGCGTTACAGACTCGCCGCGGTAGAAGGCCGCATGCGCCACCCCGTCATCGCCGATGGCGGGCAGGTCGATCTTGTCGAGCCGGTGTTTCTCATTACGTCCGGTAAAGTCGACCAGGCCAAGCGCACCGTCAATGACCTCGGCCCTATCGCTCGGCTTCTTCCTGAAGACGGTTCCGGCGTCGGGCTCGACCGATCCTTCCGCATATTCGATGCGCAAAGTGCAGCGGTTGCGTCCGTAGAGCTTCAATGCTCCCTTGTCGGGAATCGAAAGGGAGGTTGCCGGATCGACTAGCGCGGCGTCCTTGAACCATCCGGTGAATCCCGATGCAGAATCCTCGCCAAAATGGGCATCCAGGTTGCAGGGCTTTCTCCCGGCCGCCTCAAGGGCGGCCTCGACGGGCGCGTAGGCATCGCCCGAATGGACATTCGAGTCTCGGTATACGAGGTGTTTGGCGTCAATGCCGTCCGCGTAGTACTCGACGCAGACAGATTCGACCTTGCTCGGCTTTGACACCACCGTTCCCTTGTAGCGGTCGGTCCAGACCGTCACGTCCGTGAAGGGAACGGTGCGAATGCCGAGCATTGCGGCGGCGTAGATATAGCCCGACCCCCAGGACTCGTCGACCACAAAATCCTCGTCGCCCGAGAACTCACGCACGACGCGGCCGTTTTCCGGTTTCCTGATGAGATGGACATTCAGGCCGGCGATCTTGCCGGTCAGCCCCTCGGAGCGGGCGGGCACGCCGACCATGGACCACACCTGGCCGGCGTGGTCCGCGCGCTCCGCTTCGCAGGAGACGTTGGCGCCCTTGGTGTCGGAGGCGTAGGTCATGAGGCCGCCCGTCCATTGGCTGCGGACGAGGACGCCCCCCTCCGTCTCCTCAATCTGCCACCTCGGGCCAAGGCCGTCGTTGCTCTGCCAGATCTGCACGTTATGGTTCGAATAGACGTCGATAAGCCAGCCGTAGGTATTCGCGATATAGGTGGTGCCGGACGCGGTTTCCTGGACGAGGAACTGCTGCGCGATCGTCGAGTTCGTCGTCCAGAGCTCGACGTTTTGGCCGTTGACGTTGCCCCTGTTGGCACCGTCGTAGACATCGAGGCAGAGCCCGGAGGGGGTCCGGAACTCAAACCAGCCGGTCTGGGCAGATTCATCGCCTGATGTGATGTTCGCGCCCACCGCCGGCGCGCCCTCGGCGGTGCCGGAATTGGAATAGTACGGCCCCATCCAGCCGAGGCCGCCCACGAAGGCTCGATAGCAAAGGTCGTAGTGCTTCGAGATTTCGCCTTCGAGCCAGACCTTCACCTGCGCGATTGGCGACGAGGAAGACTCGAGGATGCGGACGCCGTCGGAGCCCTCGATCCACTCGCCTCCGGCCTGGGGCCGTGCGGCATAGTGTATGGACCCCGGGAACTTCGAGCCCTCGAGCCTCATTTCAAGATTATGGATGGAATGCCCGCCGTGCGGCCAGCCTATATGGCGGTGCGAGGGGCATTCCAGCTGCTTGCTGTCCCAGGTGACGACGCCGCAGGATGCCATAATGACCGCATCCGGGTCGTCGGTGACCTCGGCCTCCACGTCGGTCATGTAGAGCCTGAAGATGGGATAGACGGGAAGGGAGGACTCGTTGACGGAGTCCCTGATATAACCCAGCGGTAGGATCATCTGCGTATCGTCGCCGATCCTATTGTGCCACCCCTGGATCTCAACAGTCTCGCCCACCTTCATGAGGTCTTGCGACAGGGCGACGCTGCCGTGGCAGCACGCCTCCTCCAGCATCCATTGGGCGCCCGCCTGCTGGCCCCATCGCCCAGGGCAGGCCGCGCTGTAGACCTGGGGGTTGGTACCCTTGCCGGTGCTCCAGAGATCCAGCCTCTGCCCGTCGGCGTCCGAGGTGAAAAACCAGCACTTGTGGTCCGTCTCGTTCGTGACGGATGGCTCATGATGGACCCACCAAGAGTTCGTGAGGTTGGCGGACTCGGGGTTTCGCCAGATTTCCGCGTGTCCCCTATCCATGGTCGGCGCCGTATGCCCCTTGTTGTCCAGGCCGCGGTCGAGTCCGGGGCCGAGCATGTTCGCGACGCAGAAGGTGAATGTGCCCATGCCGTCATATTTATTGGGCTTCATCATCCAATTCTGGTTGACGCCCTCGTAGTCCGTCCAGATGACGACCTGACGCCCGTTCTCATAGGAAGCGATCGCGTTGTTGTTGGAGTCTTTGACCCCCTGGCAGAGGTCCAGCCTCATCTCGGGCGCACATACCGGGATGATCTTGAAGATGCCGCCCATGATGGACATGTCGTTCTCGAGATAGATCTTCTCGACGTTGATCGCCATGTCGTTATTGGGCGCAAATCGCTGGCCCTTAATGTCATTGGGATTCTTGTTTGCCGGAACTCCGTTTACCCAGACATTCCAGATATCCATGCGAGCCTTAACTTTCTCATCATGGGGTTTCGCCTGGCGACGAACGAAGGTATCGCATCCGGGCCCCTCATAGAACCCGTTGGCGAGCCAACCGGTGCTCCAACCGCTATTGATCAAGTTTCCCTGAAACGATCCGACCATATTGTCGTTGAGGAATACGTAGCTTCGATTGTCATCGCCATCCTCTGAGCCAAACCAGAGGTGATTGCCATTCGAGCTAAGCGAGGCGCAATAATAGAATGGACGAAACACGATATGGTCATAGAGCTCGTCAGACCAGTCACACTCCACCACGCATGCGAACTCTGCAATTAATTTCTGGCTGCCGTTTGCGGTGGCGTTCCATGCGCCATTGTTGGTGGACTTGCCGAAAAAGTAATCGTTGACCCCGCGATCGGGATGGGGATGCGTGATCTCGCCCGAGATGTAGCCGTTCACCCATTTGTTGCCGATCCACTGCCCGCGCCCGAAATTCTGCGCGGCAAGGGCATATGCCTGGGTGCTCGATAGGATGCCAAGCCCGGCTGCAACCGCGAGGGCCGCGAAGAGGCCGCGGCGCGAAATGGGCGCGGAGATGCCGGTGCCGGATCCGTCGCCATGGGGTCGGCCTTCATTTCCGGTCGCCTTGCTCGCTTCAAAACGGACGATCCCCTTTTTATTTCGGGAGCCCATATCAGTATCCCCTCGACTTGATGGCAGACAGGCCACAGCACAAGGCCACCGCCAGATAGACGGCAGCCTGGTACAAATCCAGCCTCATGGATGCAAGCACGCATGCCGCGAGCCCGAACAAGGATGTAAGTGCGTAAAAGCGCCAGTCGTCGACCTTTCGCGCTATAAGGGCGAAGGTGAATATGGCGACGGGGATCCAGATGGTCTCAACAGACCCTCGCGTCAGGTAGAACAGGGCGGCCCGCTTGCCCATCACGGGCATGATGTTGACGATGATGGAATAGGCCGAGTATGCGCAGGCGGGCAGGAGGGTCGCGGAAGACACCGCCGCCGAGAGGGAGAGCTCCTCCTCATCCGGCCCCATAAGAGAAAGGTTATCCAGCACTCGATATCCTCCAAGGAACTACGGTTGCCATCAGTTGCTCGGGGCCTTTTGGCGACCAGCCCGCCACAAGCCCATGGTCGCCTGTGGGCATTCGGCCCCATCAAAAGCGTAAGACGACAACCCGCATGGTGCCGGGCAGTTTGGTGCCATTGGGTGACAGACTGGCCATGAAGGAAAGCTATCCTGGGGTAGAATGTCCCTAGAAATCGGCACGTCTATCGGAGTATGCGGATATATGTTGAACAAATTATTCAATTTGCTTGCTGGGACCAAAAAGGGAAAGAGCCCCGCCGATAGCTCGCGTACAGATATGCCCCTGACCCGGGAATTGCAGCGGCAATTTGTCCACAGCTATATCGAGCAGACCGCCTCCGAGCGCGAAGGCGGCATCCCGAATGGCGTGTACGAGACGTCTATCGTCTCTTTCGTGTTCAACCATGAAAGGATTGAGGGCAGCTCTCTCACGGAATGGCAGACAAGGACGGTTTTCGAAACCAGGGATACCGTTCTCGCGGACTCGACTACCCCAGGAAACGTCCGTGAGACGGCAAACCATACGAAAATGTTCGATTTCCTTTTCGATTCGCTGGACAGGGAGCTAACTCCCGAATTCATTAAGGAGATCCATATGCAGCTCATGGCCGGGGTAATGGACGTACCCGGCCAGTGGAAGATCCTGGGAAACGGGGTTGGAAGCGTCATCACGGCGCGCCCAGAGGAGGTCCCCTCGTTAATCGACCGCCTGGTCTCGGAATATAACAAATACGAGCCGTCCCTGGAGAATATCGTCAGGTTCCATGTTCGATTCGAGACGATTCACCCCTTCCCGGACGGCAACGGAAGGGTCGGAAGGGCTATTGCCTTTCGTGAATGCCTGCGAGCCGGACTCGTTCCCTTTATCGTGACGGATGCCTCGAAGGAAACCTATTACGCCTCTCTCGATGAGTTTAGGGCGGGGGTAACCAATCCCCTTATATCCTATGCCGAGGCTATGCAGGTCGATTTTGCTTCCACGATAGCGCCCATGCTCGCTGACCGCTCTTTGTCCGATAGCCTACTTGGAAAATTGGGCATAGAGAGGCCTAACTTCAGGGATGACGCCGGCTTTGTCGGCCCTTCCACAAAATCGTTGAGATCCAGCCTCGATTCAGTCGAAAACACCGGATCTGAGATCAAGTCCGATCATAAGACGCATCGCACTCGTCGGATTTAGCTTCAAACAATGATGGGACCGTTCTTTCCGAACGGTCCCAAACTCGGCATCAAGACACGGTTATCGTGACATTTCAGCGATGATGGGCCTGTGTCCTCCTATTTCACGATGCTCGGATTCCCAAAAGCGGCTATTTGGCCAGCGCCCGCTTTTAACAATCGACGAATCGAACAGGGACGTCCATGGGCAACGGTCCACGGGTCGTGACCTTGATCGTTCCGAAACTCGAACTCAGCACCTTCCGATGGGCGATATCGGCGGGCATACGAAAAGCGTCCTCACAGTCGATATGTACGGTGCAGGTGGGCCACCCCCCCTCTGTGACGACAACCAGCTCCCCCACCGCGGTCTCGCTCTCGAGGAATTGACGGACCGTCATCTCGCGGCGAGTCGAATCGGCACCCGCATTGCAATCAGTTTCAAACATAAATTTGCCTCCGGTTGATCGTTGACGAGGGCGCGTGCGCGCCATTGAGCTCACGTCGTCAATAACCCGACCGGAATTCTGTAGCACCCAGTTTACCACTAGCAATCTCACCGGGACCGAATTCACCTGAACACTTGTTCCTTGCGGGCAGCGGAGGCACCTCCCACGGTAGCGTGAAAACGATAGGTCTAATGAGTGCCGTAGGCGAAAACTGTCACCCCGTGGCACCAAATCGGCAGGCATAGCATCGATGCCGGCGGTACGTTAGACCATGGGGACGCATGCCCGTAAATGCAGTCAGAAACCCGCGTCCCCTCTCCGGTAACCGAGAGAATGGAGCAGTCATGCGACCTGGAGGAAAGATGAAGGAGTGCGCCGGCAAGCTCTTCCGCCGCATCGGCGCCCGTCTCAAGAAAGGCGCGGCCATCGGTACCGGTGCGGTGCTCATCGCGAGCCAGGTGCTCTCAGTCGTGCCGGCGCCGACCGCGGCATATGCCGCATCGTCCGAGACGATCACGCGCGGAGAGCGCGTGAACTACGGCGGCTTCTACATGTACAATTCGACGACCTCGGAGGGCACCCCGGCGATCTGCCTCGACCCGGCGAAGCGCCACCCGCTCGACGCCGCGACGGCCACCGCACAGCTGCCCATTGAAACCGACTGGATGAAATGCTATACGGGAGGCGGTGGCAATCAGACAAGGATAGATCGCACGGATGCGATGGCGAGGATCCTCTACTACGGTCCCACGGGTCCTGGTTTCGAGGAGGCGAAGGCGAAGGGCCTTTGGAGCTTCAACTGGTACGACGGAACGCCGCTGGACTACAGCAAGATGCTCGCCATCCAGCACATCGCCCTCTCGGCCCTCTCGAAGAGCTCCAGCCAGTACGGCATGCAGGGCACGACCGCCGCGTTCCGCAACTGGTGCTACAGGACCATCCTCTACTACAACGGCAATATCAACGCTGGCACGTTCCTTGCAAATCTGGATAAGAATCTGCCGGGACCCGCGCCCCAGTCCTTCAAGGACACGATCTACCTCGTCAACTACGGCACCGGTACCCAGTGCCTCATCACCTTCCACAACAAGGGCAAGCTGAAGCTCAAGAAGGCGAGCTCAAACCCCGGTATCTCCGACAACAACCCGTGCTACTCGCTCGAGGGCGCGACCTACGGCGTCTACTCCGACTCCGGTTGCACCCAGCAGGTGGGAACGCTCACCTGCAACGCCTCCGGCGACTCGAACGTGATCGATCTCGCCCCCGGCACCTACTACGTCAAGGAGACCAAGGCCGGCAAGTCCTATGCGCTCGATGAGGGGATCCACCAGGTGAACGTGTCGGGCGGTCAGACTGCCACCGTGAACGTCACCGACGCGCCCCAGAACGACCCTGCCGACATGCTGGTCACCAAGGTCGACGCCGAGACGGGCAAGGCCTCCCCGCTTGGCGCCGGCACGCTCGCGGGCGCGGAGTTCACCGTCAAGTACTACGACGGCTTCTACACCCAGGACAACCTGCCCGAGAAGGCCACGAGGACCTGGATTCTAAAGACAAATGAGAATGGTTATACGTCTCTAATTAGGGCTAAAACAGAACCAGATAAGTACTTTGTTAAAGGCGATACGTTTTATCAAAATACCGAGGGTCGCTATACCCTACCGCTTGGCACTGTGACAGTCCAAGAGACAAAAGCCCCCGCGGGCTACCTCTTGACCGACAGCTCCATCCACATCCAGCAGATTACCTCGAACACTACGTCCGAGTTCGTCTCGACGTTCGTGGAGCCCAGCGAGGACGCCCCCACCGTGTGCGAGCAGGTGAGGCGCGGGGATATCGCCTTCAACAAGGTCCACGGCGAGGATATGACCGGCCTCGCGAACGTCCCATTCAAGATCACCTCCAAGACCACGGGCGAGAGCCACATCGCCATCACCGATGCGAACGGCATCCTGACGACCGAGTCCTCGGCCTGCCCGCATACCCAAAACACCAACGGAAACGACGCAGCACTCAACGCCGACGGCACCCTCGACGAGTCGAAGCTCTCAATCGACAACGGCCTTTGGTTCTCCGGATCGAAGGGCGCCCAGACGACGGCTGATGACTCCAAGGGCGCGCTGCCGTACGACACCTATACCTTCGAGGAGCTACGCTGTGCCTCAAACGACAGCCTCAACCTCGTCAAGTTCGAAGTGACCGTGAGCCGCGACGCCTACACCATCGACCGCGGCACCGTGGACGACAACCCCATCGAGATCGGCACGACCGCGACCGACGCCGCAGACGGGGACCATAAGCTCCTGGCATCGAACCAGGCCGAGATCGTCGACACGGTTACCTACAAGGGTCTCAAGAAGGGTCTGGAGTATGAGCTCTCCGGCACCCTCATGGACGCCGAGACCGGAGAGGCGCTGAAGGACGTCGCCGGCAAGGAGATCACCGCCACGGCCAAGTTCACGCCCAAGGCATCCAGCGGCAAGCAGAAGGTCAAGTTCAAGTTCGACGCCACGCTTCTCGGTGGCCATAAGGCCGTCGTGTTCGAGCGACTCTACCTTGACGGCAAGATCCAGGCGTCGCACGAGGACCCTGAGGACGAGGACCAGACGGTCGAGTTCCTGCCCATCGAGATCGGCACCACCGCGACCGACGCGGCAGACGGGGACAAGACCATCGGGGTCGGCAAGGCCGTAACCATCGAGGACGAGGTCTCCTACAAGAACCTCGCCACGGGACGCGAGTACACCGTCACCGGTACGCTGATGGATGCCGAAACCGGTGAACCCATGAAGGACGCAGGGGGCAATGCCGTGAGCGCATCCACGACCTTCGAGCCCGATGATACCCAGGGCAAGGTGAAGGTGACATTCTCGGTCGACACTTCTACCCTTTCGAACAAGAAACTCGTGGTGTTCGAGAAACTAGCGGCAGAGGGCAACGTCATCGCCAGCCATGAGGACCTGACCGACGAGGGACAGACCGTCGAGGTCGTTCCTCCCGAGATCGGGACGTCTGCGGTCGATGGCGCCGACGGCGACAAGGAGATCACCGCCGACGGCAAGGCCTCCATCATCGACACCGTCAAGTACACGGGCCTCGTCCCCGGTACCGAATACGAACTCACCGGCACACTCATGGATGCCGAGACCGGCGAGGCGCTGAAGGGCGCCGATGGCAAGGAGATCACCGCCACGGCCAAGTTCACGCCGCAGTCCCAGGACGGCACCCAGGACGTGACCTTCACGTTCGATGCAAGCGAGCTGGGCGGCGCCAAGGCGGTCGTATTCGAGAAGCTGTTCGTCGACGGCACGCTCATCGGATCCCACGAGGACCCGACCGATGAGGGGCAGACGGTCGAGATCTCCCCGAGCCTCAAGACCACTGCCGCCACGATCCAGGGCAGCAAGGTCGTGAAGCCCGAGGACGAGGTCGCCATCGTCGACACCGTCCACCTCAAGGGGCTGCGCTCCGGCCAGAGCTACACGCTCACAGCATCGATCAACAAAAAGGCTGATGGTACGCAGCTCACGCTCACGGACGTGAAGGACGCTTCGGCCCTTGCCGGCAATGGAATCCAGAAGGGCTCTGCTAACACCGCATCCGGCACCGACCTCTCGAAGGCGCTCGTCGACGTCACCGGGACGGGCTCGTTTGTCAGTATTCCCGAGGGCGCCAAACTCACCAAGAACGATGATGGGACCTACACGCTCACCGTACCGGGAGCCACGAAGGACGCCGCCGACATCGTGACGAAATTGAGCGGCGGCCAGGTGAAACTCGAGCCTTCCGATAAGGGTGACAAGGCAGACGGCGACGGCACGGCAGCGGGTTCGGAATCGAACGTAGAGAACTCGACGCTGGGCACCTACGAGGTCATCGCCAACGGACAGGTGCGCTTCACCCCCGCCGTGTCCGATCTCGACGTGGACGTTCCCATGGTGTTCAAGGCCTCCGATGTCGCAGGACAGCAGGCGGTCGTGTTCGAGAGTCTGCAGCGCGACACCGATGGCAAGGAGATCTCCAAGGAGACCGACCTCGAGGATACCGACCAGACTATCGATATCGAGAAAGCCCCCGAGGGCAAGAACCTCGACCAGACCGGCAACTGGATCCTCTACGCGGCAATCGCTGCCGGAGTCGCGGCCTGCATCGCCGGTATCGTCCTGATCCATCACAAGCGCAAGATCTAAGGCTCAATCGCTATATAGCAGAAGGGCCCCGCTCGCACGAGCGGGGCCCTTCTCTATTTTAAAGGAACTGTCGGTTTGTAAGGGGTTTTTCATGCGCCCCCATCGGGATGCGACTATGAATGCGGGATATTCTCGTGGTCGAAAACGCCGACCATGCGGATTCGGCGGTTTCTCTCGCGGATAAAATACACGACCAGGACATCGTCGTCGTAGGTATGGGCCTCACGGTGCTTGCCGTCAGAATAGGGCGGATGGACGAGAACGTGGTCGTCCCATCCGCTTTCCTCTATCATTCCGGTGCGGCCGAGTTCGTCAATACATCCCTTGACCGCGTTGACGACTTCCACGTATTCGGCATGGGAGTATTTCGGCTTCAGCACGACGAGCGTTTTCCAAAAGGAGGCGGGAACCTTGACATCGTAGCGGTTCACTGCCCGACCTCCTCGGGCTCGATGCCCATCTCCGCAAGTATGCCTGCCGGTATCTCGAGCGGGTCCTCCCCGGAATCGTCCTCAATCAAACCGTACTCCTGGGCCTCGGCACGAAGCATCGCAACGCGCACTTCCTCCGAGTAGAGGCGGCCGGATGGCGATGAGAACAGGCCGTCGAAAGGCGTCCTGCCGGTCTGGGCAACCTGATTGACCATAATGCGCATCGCATACGGCGTCGTGAGACCGCTCCTGGCGAAAGCCCTGTCAGCGCGGTCCTTCACCTCATCGGGGACGTTCAGCTGTATCAGTGCCATATATATCACCTCTCAATATGATAATGACATACTATCGCATAATCATAGTACCCAAAAGCCTTTCGTTTAGATGCGCTGTTGCCGCCTTGATATCCCCATTTCCATGTGGTCACCCTTTGGATAGGCGGCAAAGCTCACATCAGCCCGGCAACATATCGCAAGATGCCGCGCGCCAGGCGCAGGAGCGCGCCAAGCAGAACGAGCAGCCCGACTCCCCTATAAAGACATGTCCTCTTCCCGAAGTGATCCGGTCGTATTATCAGGAGCAGGGCGAAGTAAAATCGACCGAAGAGCGAGATGGCGTGGAGCAAATTCACACCTGGTTCCATAGAGCCGGTCCATCTATTCCGCTTAGGGCCTATTTCGTGGCGCCGCAACCGGAGCAACGGTAGCCCGTGAGGACTTGTTTTGTCCCGGTCTGCACCTGGCGTGTTTCTTGATGCGTTACCGCTTCATGGTGGATTGTCTTGTAGTCATCTACGAGTGTGTAAGAGACTGGGGTTCCTGAGAGAGCTTTTGATTCCTGATAGTTGGCTGCTTGATAGTCATCATAAAAGACTGCACCATCAGAGAAAAGATAGTGGCTGCCGCTACGAACCTGCTCGTCCCATGCCTTCTGGTCAACAATGGTGTAGGTCTCAGTGGTGTATACCGGCTCGCTGCGGTACTGCGCCTGCCACGTATGCTCATGGGACGGCTTCGAGGTAGAGCCTGATGACGGCGCGGAGTTAGAGCCCGTCGACGGCTTCACGGCATCGGCCTTCTTTTCCTCGGCCTTCGCGGCGCTGTCGGTTGCGGCGTCCTTCTTCTCCTCGACCTTCTCCTTGTCGGCGGCGGGCGCCTTGGAGGCGTTGTCGGTGACCTTGTTCACCACGTCCTTGCCGGCATCCCCCGTGAGGCTGCCGTCGCCCTTGGAGACCGCCTCGTTCACCTTGTCGAGGACCTTGTCGATATCGTCCTGGGTGACGTCCCCGGCGGGCTTTGTCTCGCCGGTGAACTCGGTGGTGCCGGTGTTCTTGTGGTCGCCTGGGACGGCCTGCTCGCCGCCGCCGGAGGGGGTAGTGATGGAGCCGTCCGGGTTGATGATGGGGATCGCGGTGATCTCCCAGGTACCCTCGGTGAGGCGCACGCTGTCCTTGCCCTCGATGGCGTCGGATGCGGATGTGGCATGGTAGAACTCGACGCCCTTATCGGCGCCGTCGGTACAGACGTATCGGGTGATCAGCGGCGAGGAGTCGGCCGTCACGCCCTCGGCGTCGATTTTGACGGTCCAATCAACTGAGGCCTCGGCCTTATCCGAGACCTGCTTCTTGTGGGCACCCGAATTTACCTCGACCTTGGCGGTCTCGGATTTGGGAGCGAATGCGCCAGTCGCCCATGCGCCGCCGAGACCGAGTCCCGCGACGACGAGCGCGACCGCCGCGCCGATGGCGACCTTCCGTTTCAAAGGCATTGTGCCGCCGTCGCCTCCATCGGGTACGTGGTCGAGGTCCTGATTCAGCTCATCCTCGGGTTTGTTGTTGTTCTCATCCATGATGTTGCCTTTCTCTAATCCCCTATCGGATTCTATTCTAGCGTTCGGACATGATGATCTCGGCGACTCGGTCGACCCGGACGCCGCTTGCGATCATGTCCAATGTCGTGACTATGCGAGCCTTCTGCACGGGTCCCAGGGAGCGGATCGTCTTGGTCTCGGACAGGCCCAGGGCGCGGAGTAGCGACCTCGCTCCTACTGTACCTACACCGGGGCAGTTCTTGAGGAACGCAAAGAGCCTGATCTTCGCCGCGATGTTGCTGTTGTCGTTGAGCACATCGACAGGGGCTATCTCACCTGCCTTGAGGCGCTCCTTGAGTGCGGCGCGCTCCCGGCGCACCTCTACAGAGCGTTCACGGCCCTGGTCTGATATTTGCTTTGAGTAGCGCAATTGGTCTTTCGGCATAACACCGTCTCCTTAAATCCCTATAGCGGACTGATGGGCGCCCTAAAAAGCGGCGCATTGACGGTGCTGATCACCTTAAACCACTTATACCCCATGATGGTCGCAAAAACAAGGAGCTTTACCCTTCTTCCGGTAAGGGGTACCTCTTTTACGGCCGTTGTAGGGCATTTGGAGGCGCGTGTCCTGCTGGGGAACCGCAAATCTATTTTATTGGGTATTCAATGATTCTAGAATATAAGGACGAACGCACTTGGAATGACGATACCGAGGGATGAGTAATGATTATCTCCGCAAACAAGATGCAGACGCTCAAGGCGGCGCCGAATTCAGCCTATGAGGTCATCCTTGCAGAGTTCCTCTACCAGTCGAATAAGATCGAGGGATCAAACTTCACGCTCGATCAGATCGAGACGTTCTATGCAACGAACAGGGTGACGGGAGACCACTATTTAGACGACATTATTGAAACCAAGAATTCCTTCAAGATGTTCGACCGAATGGTCGATACACTTGGAGTTGAGTTGACGCCGGAACTCCTCATTGAATACGAGACTATCCTTCACATGGGCACGACCATGGCGGCCAATGGGGAAAGCGGACATTTCAAGTACATCACCAATCGGATCAGAAACAGTTCGGTGCAGGTCGCCCTCCCGAGCGACATACCGACTGCCATACCGCAGCTGCTCGCCGAATGGGACGGTAGCCCGAAGGACTTCGAGTCGATCTCTCGTTTCCACGCAAAGTTCGAGCGCCTGCATCCTTTCCAAGACGGTAACGGGCGAATCGGTCGTCTCATTATGATGAAGCAGTGCATCGAAAACGGAGTCGATCTAATTGTCATTGACGAAAAACATGCGGATGAATACAAGAGCTGGATGGAAATCGCACAGACTCAGGGCAACTTCCGCTTCTTCGATGAGGTCCTGCGGAAGTGCCAATCCTCCTTTGACGCCAGAATGCACGAGATAGGGGCTGACATCCTCATCCAATACACTCCTGAGACCCTCGAGGAAGGAAGACGTTCAATAGACTCTTCCGCACCGTCGACCGCTAAGATCCAGGCAGACTTAAGGGCTCTCGAAGATAAGGGTCGAGCAGCTAGCGCGCCCATGAGTAAGGGGCACAATCCCCACGGCGCATGATTGGCGATTTGACAAGAAGATGGTTCGTGTTGCGCAGTCGTAATACCTGGGATCGTAATTAGAGCCAGCGAGGCCGAAGGGCACTCCGAGCACACCTAAACGCCCCTCTGGGCAACTTCTGCTACGAACTCGGGACTCGATGAGGAACTCTTTTGAGCGCCATATCGAACGGGATGAAGGCTCTGACCCCGAAGAGGTTTCTGAATCAAACCCTCCTCGATCTAGTCGTAATTGAGGGCGTCAAGATTTTACATGCGGTTCAACAAGTAACGACACATGTAACAACGGGTCGTTGAATCGCCTAAGCTCCCACAACCCATCTTGTGGCGACAATAACGCTGTTCTTGTACTTGGCATGCTCAGCAATTGACAACTTCTCGATCGCGCGTATATATCGCTTCATATAGACAAAATCCACCTTTCACTATGCATTAACTGGAGCAATAATCTTGTCGTACTCCACCCTGCCTTCGGGTGTGGCTTTATGTCCGCGAGAATACTTGCGCTTCTTTTCGTTAAGAATTATGCGTTCATTATCGCTGCCAAGTACAATCCAACCTCACGATTCGGTATGTCGCCATCCTTCAGGCCAATCAAATAGGCGTCTGTATAGACTCCTATGGAATCCTGAAAATTAGTCTGTCCTTCAGTCGGCGGACCATTGTAAATGATGGACAACACGTTCCGATGGTGAACGAAATCAGCCGGGCGTCAGTAATACATAATGCCGTTATTGTTGAACTTGCAGTTAATCAACGGCAGAGAGAACTCATCTGTCATCGACTTGCTGACATTGTCCTGTTTACGTCAGCTCGCCAACGGCACCTGCGCTACCCTCATCTGTGACATGTTCAACGTCCTGCCGCCCTATATGGACTACTGGTTACACCGGCGGCGTAGTCCGCTAAAATGGCGGCACCGTGGTATACACGATAGATAGGAGCCGCAATGCCGTCGATCATACCAGCAACCACCATCAGGATCGAGCCGGAGGAGAAGAGAGGCATCCGCCATCATCGACGAACTCGGCCTCTCCATGTCCACTGCCGTCAACGCATGCCTCAAGGCGCTCGTCCGAGAAGGCGGGATGCCATTCGAGATGAAGGTCGCGCCAAAGAAGAAAGAGGAGTAGCCTGGATGCCGCAAATCGAGAAAGAGAAGACAGATAGAGGCCTCGCGTACAAGGAGGCCATCGCGGGGCGGTGGTTCTAAATGGCGTCATACACTACCGAGCGCGAGGGACAGATCGAGTTCTACGAGACGTTCATCCCGAGGGTAGACCCAGATTTGGATTTGGACGGGATTCTCGCTGACGACAACGACGGCGTTATCAATGGGAACCTCCTGGAATTTAAGCTTCGCGTCATCGATCTTAACGCCGTTCTATTCCAATGCGTCAAGTACCTCTCCGCTCGCCGACTTAAGGGAAAGCCGGTTCCTGCGAACGTGGTGATCGTCTCGCTCGAAGATTCCGTTGCCTACATCTATCGCTCCGAGGACTACCTTGGACAGATTGAGACGGTGTACAACGGCCCTTCGTCCAAGAACAACAGCGGGTTCACGGCAGGCAAGTATGCGGACAAGCTGAACTATTCAGACCAGCTTTCTGCCGAAAGGCTCATAATAACGCTGAAGACCGACAATTACACGAAGACCCACATAGACGAAAATTGCATCGTCGGATGGAGGGGGAATACTATCGGCTGAGACCGGACGCTCGCAAAGAGCACTTCATCGGCGACAGCACAGGAAAACACCAAGTTACTGGAGAGATTAGACAGCCCAAGATTTTTGAGCGGTACCTAATTCCCTATACCGGTCAGACCAATGTCAAGTTCGATTATCTGATGGACTGCCTGAACGATTTCCTTCAGAAAAAGGACCTGGGGGCTTTTTTCACCCCGGAGCCCTATGCGGAAAAAGCCAGGGAGCTTTTGGCGCAAGCTATCTCGCGCGTACCTTCAGGAAACGATTATGTCGTCATCGACCGCTGCGCCGGTACGGGAAACCTAGAACGGGGCCTTTCCGAGGATATTCTGTCACACTGCATCGTATCGACGAAGGAGTATTACGAGTACAAGGTGCTGCAAGAGCTGATCGGCTCGAAGGTTCGCCATATCATCCCGCCCATCGAGGCCGAGGACACCTTCGATGCCGGTAACGTAAGGGGCGCCGACGCTTTAACTCAAGAGTATGTCGAGAATCCACTTATCAGGCGTTATATCGATGACCCGTCATGTACAATTATTCATTTCGAAAACCCACCGTTCGCTGAGACCACTTCAATGGAACATCAGAAGCGCGGCGAGGGAAAGCGGTCGTCTTCTGGCTGGAAGGCAAGTTGGGTTCTGGAACAGATGAGAAAGGCCGTAAAGGAGAATCCGTCGATTTCTGGAACGTCGACCAACGATATGGGAAACGCCTTCATCTGGTCCGCGTTCGAGTACTATCTGCGACAACCAACCGACAGTTATGTCGTTTTTTCACCGGTTAAGTACTGGAAGGCCCAGGGTCTCGTGAAGAAGCGCTTCATTGACGGCTTCGCCGGGGACAGATTCCATTTCCATGCAAGGAAGCACTCATGTGTCCTTGTCGCCCTATGGTCGAATGAGGACGCAGAGAGCGATTCGTTCACGGTGGACGGCTTCGATATCGTCAAAGGAAAACTCGGGGCGCCGGTTTCTCTAGATTTCAGAAAAGTCGACTCGCTCTACAGCTCTCGTTACAACGACAAGCGCAAAATGAACGATGACATCGATGGCGGAATCCTTCTGCAAAAAACTGGGAACGAGGCAACGACGCAGAAGAAGCGGCTTAAACCCCGCTGGAACAAGAACATTCTCGGCTATATGGTCGCGGACGGGGTCGGGTTCGATAATCCCGAACTCCATTCGATACTTGTCTCGGCCGGCGTATTCAACGGCAATGGCTTCTATCTCCGCCGTGACAACTTCTTGCAGAAGCTGCCCATGTTCGCCGCCTCCCGCTACATCTCCTACAACGGATCTTGGACGGAGCGAGGGCGCGATATGAAGTCTGCCGACGGAGCGGACAGGTTCCTGAAGGACGCTGCTTCCGGAAAGTTGGATCAATGGCTGTTGAGGACGCTCCTGTTCACATGCTTGGAGTACCAGAATCACATGCGCTCGTTCACGGGCGGCGACGGTAGGACATACAGGAACGAACTGTGCCTTGACACTTCGAATGGCAGCACGGTGGCTTCCGTGACGCTCGAGAAGCTCGATCGCCGCGTTCGCGAAAGCGAGCTTCTGGCCGCATGGTCTAGGGTCCTTGAGGAGGCAAAGGAAACGACTCTATACGACAGCTCGCTTACGTATGGTTTCTATCAGATAGGGGAAGAGCTCAACACATGGCATGAGCCGCCAAATGGAAAAAAGGGACGAATATATGATTACCCGTCCCTAAACGGGTCGATTCGTACTCTCAAGGAGCTTAACAAGGAGTACTACCTTAACGAGATTGTCCCTAAGCTTTTCGAATATGAGTTCCTAAAATAGTGCGTCGACTGAATCGAATAATCTGTTTTTCTGACTGTGCCTCCTGAATCGATTATCAGATTCTGGGGGTACAGTCAATTTATCTAAGCATGAAAGCCTTTATGTCAATTCTGGTCTAACAGAGCCATTACTAATGTGCGATATTCTTGCAAACCAGAACGCTTCGATATTTCGCCCCACCCAACGCGGAGGCGCAAGTAACCAGCGTAATGACGGAATCAGTGCCGCCGAAATCCGATTTTTCACTTGCGCAGTCGGACAGCGTGTTGAGCCAGGCATCGAAATCCGATTTCCCGGCAAAATCAAACCTGAGCAGCACGTCATAGCTCATCGGCACCTTTAAGCCGTACAAGGGTGTATAGCGAGAGGTTCTGCCATCCTTGTCCTTGTAGGTCACAGTACCGATACTTGAAAAACAGTCCTTTCGATAGCAATTCTGGAGTTCACTAAACGCCAAGGACCCGATTCCCATGTTGTGACCGTAGACAAGCATGTTCGAGCTTGTTGGCGACGACCCCTCTGCAATGTACGGACACCCGGAAAAAGACGGTGTGCGATCGAAGCCGTGATTGAGATAGAAGCCCTTTGAATCACCTTGCCGGCATGAGACAACAGGGGTCGAGATCGAGGTCCCTTCAACGGTGAGCCAGCCAGCATAGTCCGGGTTCTCATCTGCAAGAGACTGTCCACCGTCTTCTGACTGCGCCTTCTGCTCAGCCGTATTTGTAATCACAGTCTCCCTTACAACTTCCGCGCCTAGGCATATGAAGACAAGCACCGAAGTCACGAGAACGCCTACCGCCATTTTTATGGCGGCAGAGTGTTTAACGCTCAATGCGGCTTGTTTACATTTCCGGTCGAAGCGCCTTTTCGCAAGCTCGCTGACCGGACCCATTAGGGGAATCATCCCTTCTTCTCCTTAATATGTTCCTTAACGCCCGGCCACCCCATGGCTTTTTCAGGCGAATATTCTTCATCACCGCGGAAACGCTTGACCTGGAAACCGCAACCGGACGCAAGTACGAACGATCCGTCTCTATACTCCCAGCTGTTAGACTCGCAGACGATGGATTTTCCGGATTGTGACACCTTCAATGCGCTGCCGCAGATCGGACAGGCCCCGTATTTCCTGAGATTCTTCTCATGGACACGCCTCTTTGCGCACTCGATGACGATCGTTGCATCCCTTTTGGTAAGGTTATCGAAATCCAGGTCGCCTGCAGAGTCGCCCAAGAGCCTCCGTATAAAAGTCAGCTGTGGCTCCGAGGCGGGATCTTCGGCCCATTTTGCCGCGCGTTCGCGGTCCCAAAGAGCCCTATCATGCGAGGTCTCATAGTTTGACTCGAGCCAAAGGAGAATGTCCTGTTCGGCAACGTCTAGCGACCTATAATACCTGCGCTGGGTCTCCCCCAGCCTTGTAAGGTCCGCGGTGCAGCAATCGAGAAGATCCGGTTTATATAGCGTGACCTGCCACCCTCTATCGGACGCGCCGGGGCCGGCGATATTGCGATCGCCGTTGTAGTGGATAACCCATGCGATGGATCCCGTCGAAGAGAGCACGTTGACCCTGCGCGACGAGAGGACCCAACCGGAGGGACAATCCTCCACCTCCTCGACCCTTCTTCCCAAATCGAGAAGCGAGCCATCGAGCTGCTTCTTGCCGACTCTATCGGGAAAATCCCTTTCGTTGAGTCCGAACAGCGTTGGCGGCGTACATATGCTCTTGTCATCCGAGACCCCCAGGCAGTCGATAAGCCTGAGGGATTTCTTTACATAGCCGGTTGCGGGATCGGCGTAGAGCCTCAGCCCTCGCCCGACCATCTGCGTGTAGAGCGATGGATTCTTCGTCGGTCGGGCCAACAGCACAGTCTCAATGAGCGGCATGTCTGTGCCCTCGGTAAATACGCCGTAGTTGATGAGACAGGGAATCTTTCGCGCTGTGAACGCGTCAATGATCTGTCGACGCTCATCTGCCGGTGTGTTTCCATCGACAACGACGGAGCCGGGAATGAGTTCAGCCAGCGAGTAGGCATGGTGCACGCTCGAAGCAAATACGAGCGTCTGACCTATATGGAGTTCATTATATGCAGCCGCGACCTGCCGATTCGTTTCCGGGCGGTCAACGCGCTTTGCAAGCTCACCTACTCGGAAATCGCCCATTCCGGTACGGACGCCTTTCGTTGACCAGCCCACGATGGTTCTACGGCAGTCGATATCGCAAAGATAGCCATTGGAGATTCCCCAACGCAGGTCTTTCTGGAAGACGATATCGTCGAAAACCGCCCCGAGCCCTCGATCGTCTCCCCTTCTCGGCGTCGCGGTAAAACCGATGTGGAGGCGAGGCCTCAGGTAGTCGTAGATCTTTCGATAGGACGGCGCCAGGGCATGGTGCGCCTCATCGGTGATAACCATGTCGAAGTCGCCGGGTCTAAACTCCTTTTGGAGTCGATTTACGAGTGTCTGGACCGAAGCCGAGACGACCTCCTCGCCATACGAGTGACGCTGGGCTTTTTCTATGCCGACCGGGCAGCTGTAGTATTTAACCGGCTGGGTCACAAGCTCCTCGCGATGGGAAAGAAGCAGAACCCTGCCCTTCCGGGCGATTCTGCTGAAAGTTACGGTTTTGCCGAGTCCCGTTGCCATCTGCACGAGATGCGAACCGCTCTCGAGGGAGTCGCAGATATCCACGCACTCCTGCTGATAGTCCCTGAGGACAATCTCATCGGCTGCCATCGCTCCAGCCTTCCTCAACGGTAAGCCCTTCCACTCCGGCCGCCAATCCGTTGACGAGCGCGGCGTGCGCGGCGGGTCCCATTGCTAAAACCTTTTCGATGAGCTTCTGAATGTTGCCGAAATACCAATCCTCATTCATCAGGCAGGCATCGTCGCTAAACCCGAGACGATCAGGTAGCGTGATAGATAGCCCACACTCGAAATCAGAAAGAGGATCGCGTGTAAGCAGCGCGAGCCCGTGAGACTCCACGAGAAGGGCCCGTGCGAGGTCGTCTGGGCTCACGACAAGCATCCTGTCGCATAGCTCGCGATACTCATCACTATCGCCTCCGGGCATCTTGTAGCTTCGATCGAGGAATATACCGTTGTCGGGATTTGAGATGTCGAGGTATTCGCGTTGAAGTGCGACACCCGACTCAAACGACGGATCCGGCATGTGCACCTCATCGATGCATCCTGTCTCGTAGTAAATCCTCAATGAAGAAGTGTTCATCTTTAAACCGTGTTCTTTCTCTCGGCAACCGCTGCGGCTTCGGGACGGATGTATACGGAAGGCGATTGCGCTTTTGTCTCCTTATCAATGCCCTCTATACGGCTGTTGCTCTCTTGAAGGATTCGCCTTGAGGCTGCTGACTCCAATGCGGCAGCAATAGCCATAGAGTCTTTTGTTTGGATTGAAGTCGGAACGCTTAGCTGCCGGCCTTTGGACCTTCTTAGGAACTCGCCAACCGATGGGACACCTCTTAAGTCCCTGACGACCCTTGCGCCGACATAGCCCTCGATCGCCACAAAGGACTCGCTGAGCGATTTGGCGTCAGCTCGTGCCCTGTCGAGCGACACGGAGAGATCGCCCAGCTCATTCCTTAGTCTGTTGAGAATTATGCCCGCTTCGTTTGCATAGCTTTCGGGCTCCGATATCTCGGTGGCAACTTTTGAAAACGCCATCTTGCAAAATGCGGTATCGTCGTCAATCTGAAGCAAAAGGGCGTTACGTTCTTTTCTCTCTGATTGCGCAAATGACGGCAACGACTCCAGCTCGGCGATCCTCGCCCTGGCAGACTCAATCCTCTTCGAGCGCTCTATTACATCCTCTGCAATTGATATCGATGACTCTATCTCATGGATCTCGCACTCCATGGCCTCGACTTTGAGCATCTGCGATCTGCAGGCCTCCTCGACCTCCGAGACGGAGCCATACCCTTCTGCAGAAATTAAGGAAAGAGCCTTGATGCCGGCACTAATAGCGCCTACGCCGCGACGTCTTGATTGCGCTGCGATTCTCGATTTGAGGGTATCCTGGAACCCCCTGCGATGCGGCGAATAGCCCGCGTTTGGAACCTGAGATTTATGCTCTTGTTGCCTCGTGACTCTAGAGCTTAACTCCCCAGTTACGACATCGATGGGTATCCCCAGTCGAGAGCGAATTCCGAACTCGTCATAATTTGACCCGAGCGAAGACGCAAGGACTTTCTTATCATGTCCTCCGCTGTCAGGATGCCTATAGCCGATACCCCGGCGACTCCATTCGACTTTAAAGCCATCTGCCTCGAATTTCTCTACGAACTCATCCCAGTCGGAACTATTTTCGATTGACCTATCTATGGCGTCTCTGATCTCCGCTACCCAGCTCCGGCGTCCACGGCGCCTAAGCGAGCGCTCGGCGGCACTCATGCGAACCGACTGAATTGTTGGAGTCTGCCGCCCCTCGCGCACCGCCGCACGCCAATCGGCAAGATCTGGGAAGAAGTTCATTCCATGCTCTTCACCGATCTTTTGGGCCTGATGGTCAAGCATATCGCTATCCTCAGATGAAATCTGAACTTTAAGGCCCGTGGAAGCATTTACGGCATTAAGGATAATGTGGGCGTGCATGACCCCGCTTGCGTTGTCATCATGAACCGACCAAATCCACTGCCAGCCCTGATCTGCCGGCCACACCCTCTCGCACCATTCCTGGGCGAGCTGACCAACTTCCTCTGCCGATGCGTGGTCCCTGGGGTCAGGTGACAAGATCCATTGGTAGTAATTCCTCCAGATTAGATTTGGGTTTGATTTTCTTTTCTTCTCAAACCACTCCGGGGGTTTATCTTTGCCGAATCTTTTTCGCGTCGCATCCATGACCTTATGCCACCCAAATGGGCTGTCGGGCAGCCCCGGGGAATGGCCGAACGCCATGGAACGAGAGGCGGACTTGTCCCCAGCAAGATATCTCTCCATCCTCTCCTCGTGGTCCTCCACGCTTCTATGGCCAAAAGACAGATAGTCATCGACCTGCTTGCAGCTGCCCGCACCGCCTGAGATCGTCTTAAGAAAGGGCATTGCGCCTCCTTTCGGCGGGATATTCGGCCTCGATTGCGCGAGAGAGTCGTTCACACGCGTCAACTAGATTCGGCTCAACGGTATCGATCGCCGCGAAAATAGCCATAGACAGCCTTCTAGCTTCGGCTGCCCTCGACTGCCCCGCTATCGCCTTCGCATTCGAGTTGAGCTCAGATAGCTGCATTGAGATTGAAATGAGCTCATCCCAGAGGTTTCTTAAGGTGGACCCCGATGAGGCATGGGTCTCGTAGAGCGTCTTATACAGAATGTACTCAGTGATGGACATATTGAGGCTCTTTGCCAATGCGCGAATGGCATCTGCCTCTTCGACGGTACTTCTGGCCTCTATACGCGCTTCTTTTAGCTTTTTCTTGCGGGGCATCTTGCTCATGCACTGTCTCCTAATTCAGGCTTATTCAAGCGTAGGGCAGTGATACGTACCGTGCCGTACAATTTGGTGACAGGTAGTGCCAATGTCGTTTGCGGCCTATTAGCTGAAAGACCAGCTAGAAGAAAGAGCCCGTCGAATCATTCGGGAACTAAGCCAATACCGAACTGTGAAAAGTAGCAACTACGTCATAACTGATTAAAAGCAATACCGAACTACAGTCGAATTGAACAAGCGAACAACGTAAAAGGCGAACTACTGAACTTCGTAATAACGTAACTATGTAATAGCGTAGCTGCGCAATAGTGTAATTACGACAAAACAGTATTACCGACTATGTGACTTTAAAATAACGGCCTGCTTGACTTTTAGAGCATGGTGGCTGGTTGCGATCGCTAGTCGCTATAGACAAAGCCGTTTCATCAAATGCGGCTAGACGCAATCCCGTATTTTCGAGCGAGCCGTAAAGACAACTGATCTTACTTCGAACACCAGCTGAACGCTACTCATCAACTCTATGGGCTCAATTTGAATAGTCGAACCACTCATTATCGGTAATACGTAATTGTTGAACAACCGAACTACGTAACAACGTCGAAACGCTATCCCGCAATAACGCAAAAGTGGAATAGCGTAACTGCGTGACCACTGCATAGTCGAGCTATTGAATAATCAGCGTATGAGGATCCTGGTCGCTGCTAACCAAAGTTTTGGGCGAAACCCTCATCTAATAACACGCGATCAATCCTGTGTTCACGCCTTAACTGCCACGGCTGCATTACTTACTATCGAAATCATGCCGAGGGCCTCGCTTCAGCCTTACGGCTTCAGTTTGGGAGCGGGCACGCAAGGACTACCCGAAGAGAGCAGAGTTTGGCCTATCCGCAAGGCGTTATTTCGATCCACCTTGCGAATGAGTCTCAGTTATCGTCGGTTCGATGTTCACACAAACGCAATAGCGAGACGATGAAAGTACTGCGCTATTTAAATATGAATTAAGCAAATAAGTGAACCATGCGAAAAGTGAACAGCCGAACTACGAAACAATGTCGAAACGTTATCTCGCAATAATGAAGAGGCGGAATAACGTAAAGGCGTAACTAAGGCATAAAACAACCGCCAGATAACCTATGAATGGGGATCCTGGCCGCAGCCGCCTGGCGCTCCAGGTGACAACCTTCATCAAATACTACATACCTCGAGCCTGCACTCACGCTCGAACAAACAGAGCTGATGAGCCTGCTTTCGAAATCTAGCCGGGTGCTTCCCATCAGTCTTGTGGCGTCAGTTCGTATAACGCAGCGCAAGGTGTTAATCGTCGAGATCAAAGCATGGCTTATCCGGCAGGCACTATTAGACTCCATGTGAATACGGATTCGAATAGGACCATGTTCTTGAAGGGCTGATGGCAATCTATTTCTGACACCAAAAAGCAGAATGGCCGAACCGCTTAATATCGGTAAAACATGGCTGTGTAAAGAGTGAACAGTGTAATAGACGAATATCAGAATTACGTTATTGCAGAGCTATGCGATAACGTAATAACGGAATAACGTAACTACGTTATTCCGTAACTTTTTAATGCCGTAGGCGCCGGGTTTTAGGGCAGAGCCCTAACAAGCGCCGCCCTTGGCGGCGGTACGCTACCGGGCAAAACGCAGTTTTGTACGGCAGCGTACGACACTTGCGGACAAAATTCAGGACCGAACGGCATGATGTTCAATAGTTCTGCTATTCCGTAGTTTCGTGGTTCGCATGTTACGGTTTGCCGCTTTTGCGTTATTGCATCTTGTCGTTATTACGTAGTTCTATAGTTCGCTTTTCCCGTTGTCCATGTATTCACCTATTCCGTATTTCAGCAGCTTGTCAAAAGATCTAACGGGCAATGGGGCCCGGTGATAAATGGTTTCCCATTCGATACCGGAGCCCCATTGCCCGTTAGATCGAGTTAAATAGAAAAACGCCGGGGCCGTCTTTTGGCGGCCCCGGCGTTTCGTCTTATGCCGATGCGGCGGTCACTCTGTCGCCTCTGCCGAACCCATAACCGAATTCATAGCCGTCGGCTTTGACATAAGGATCGCTAGTAGTCCTGACTTTAATCTTGGTCGTCCTCAAGCCGATCCCATCCATGTGACGGTTGACGGATTCGGGGACGACGATCGCGAGCGCCATGGACTCGTCATTGCTGACCTGCTCCGCATAGGCTCGCTTGAGGCCGGAGATGAAGCCAAGCATCCACGTCCCCTTTACGCCCTTCTGGCGTGAGACATTCCCGTACCCCAGAGCCTTCATTCGCGCGCAATAGGTCCTGAAGCAGTTCTCGGCCGCATTGGCGCTCGCCCTAAAACAGCACGAGGCGACAACTGAATCCTCGCCCTCGCCAACGAAAACGACAGTCCTTCCATTGTTGCTATATGACGTGTAGGCCCTGCACCTGTAGTTCGCTGCAACAACAAGTGCAAGGGTTTTCTTCCACTCGGGAATTCGACGACCGAGATCGCAGGCCTCCTCGCCGACTTCTGCCGGTGAATCATCCAGATTGATGTCCTCCAACTTGAGGTTGTTCGAAACGAGGAGCCTCTGGAGCGCCAACGAGGCGGCACGCGCTTCGCCTTCGGTCGCGGCGCCGTCGATTAGGGCAACGATCTTCTTGATCTTCTCGTCGATGTTCTTCATGGTTATCTCCTTTGGAGTGGGGCGAGGACCCGGAGGCCCTCGCCATTGACGGTTCTAGAGATTAGGCAGCTTGTTTCGAGTGATCTGGGCTGTGGGGACACCCCAGTCATCATTGACGTTGATGAACAGCTGGAAACTCTGGTTCGCATAGGTCAGGTTGATGAACATGCTGCCGTTCGAGCACTCAACGCCACCATCCGGGAAGCTGGCGACGAGCATGTCCTTCTCGGTATGAAGCTCGGACTCAAGCCACGCCTCACCGTCCTCGCCACTCCACTTGAAATGGCTCTTGACGCAATGGGGGCCGATCGCCTTGAACGGCTCGTCCGTCCAGGACCCGATTTTGCCCCATTCGTACTCGATTGCGAAGGAATAAGGATAGAAATCGTCCTTGGAACGAGTCGTGACAAACCCGAGTTCAGACATCACCTTGCAGAAATCGAATGACTCACGGTCGGGGTAATCCTCCTCGATCCCGCCAAAACTATTGCTAGCGGGAATCTTCTTCAGCTCTTCGATGACGGCTTCGAGGTCTTTCTTGGACGGAAACCTTATTTCACCGATACCGGATGCGTAGTAGCCCATCTGGCTCCTCCTAACCGCAC